>ERZ1023972.17-NODE-17-length-84075-cov-13.382147_pt1 | contig 84075 bp, 76 predicted proteins | sample MGYA00380431_ERZ1023972 | MGnify/ENA primary metagenome ERZ1023972 (study PRJEB33179, sample SAMN07449053) | human gut metagenome | biome: Human-gut; feature: Human associated habitat; material: Faeces | host: Homo sapiens | place: India:Kasaragod | collected... | reverse complement strand
GAGAATCTTATCAAAGCTTTAACGTTATGACAAAAGAACTTCGTGCAACAGAGGTGCTGCAGATGGATTTTGTATCTAATGTTTCTCATGAGTTTAAGACCCCGATTAATGCCATTGAAGGGTATACAATGCTTCTTCAGGGAGAAGAACTGTCTCAGGAGCAAGAGGAATATGTAGAAAAAATCCTGTTTAATACCCAAAGGCTTTCCGGATTGGTTGGAAATATTTTGCTGTTATCCAAGTTAGAGAATCAGAACGTACCAATGAAAAAAACAGAATATCGTTTGGATGAACAGATCCGTCAGGCATTTCTTTCCCTGGAGACAAAATGGACAGAAAAAGAAATTGGTTTCCAGGTAGAGCTGGAGGAAGTTAAATATACTGGGAATGAAGGACTTTTTATGCATGTATGGATGAATCTTTTAGATAATGCGATTAAGTTCAGTCCTGCAAAGGGGACAATTATGATGTTTCTGAAGCAGGAAAAGGATTCTGTAATGTTTATTCTGGAAGATGAAGGACCGGGAATAGAGGATGATGTGAAAACCAGAATATTTGATAAATTTTATCAGGCAGACGGTTCTCACAAAGCAGAAGGAAATGGTCTCGGCCTTGCACTTGTGAAACGGATCGTAGATAGTGCTGGCGGGACAATCAAGGCAGAAAACCGGGAATATGGTGGATGCAGATTTGTTGTAGAGCTTCCAATACAGAAAGATGAGGTCATATAAGTTTAAGAAAAACAGATAGAGGAGGAATTACATGACATTTTATCAGGAATTGCAGTTAAATCAGGCAGGTTCTAAAAATCTGTTGAAAAAGAGTGAAACAGTGAAAGAAAAATCATATCATATACTGGTATATTTGGTAAAGATAGCTGTTACAATGGCATTTTGTTTTTTATTTGTTACTATTTTCAGTATCTTATTTGGAAATGAGAATAGTATTGTGGGTGTAGTAGTTTTATTATGCCTTATGGTATTTCGGAATGCGGATCTGGGGATCCACACCGGACAATCTACGATGCTTTTGGCTTTGTTCTTTGTAATTATGACTGTATGTCCGCATTTAGCAAACCAGCTTTCACCGGTACTTGGAATGCTGTTAAACATTGCTGCACTGGCAGTGCTGATTCTGTTCGGATGTCATAACCCATTCATGTTTAACCAATCCACATTGGTTCTTGGTTATCTGTTATTGTATGGATATGATGTAACAGGAAAAAGTTATCAGATGCGATTAACCGGAATGGCATTAGGTGCAGCACTTACCTGCTTCGTATTTTATCGAAATCATAAAAACAGAACGTATAAAAGAAATTTGAATGATTTGGTACAGGAATTTGATATATCTTCTTCCAGAACAACGTGGCAGTTATGTCAGATCATATGCGTACCGGCAGTACTCTGCATTGCGGAACTCTGCAATATGCCACGGGCAATGTGGGCTGGAATTGCGGCAATGTCAGCAATCTTACCATTTATGGAGGACATGCAATACAGAGTCCGCAAAAGGATTGTCGGAAATATTGCAGGTGTAATATGCTTTACAGTACTATATTTTCTGCTTCCGTCATCCATCTATACATACATAGGAATCCTTGGCGGAATTGGTGTAGGACTTTCTGCAAAATATGGCTGGCAGGCAGTATTTAACACATTTGGTGCTTTGGCCATTGCTACAGAGAGTTATGGACTAAAAGGAGCAGTTGGTCTTAGAGTGATTCAGAATGTTTTTGGCGTTGTATTTGCATTAATATTTTGCTCTATGTTTTATTGGCTTATGTCGAAAAAAAAGGAAACAGTGGTAACCGTGGCTGCAAAATAACGTGGGTTAGAAAGAAAAAAGGTTAATCCGGAGATGGCAGCTTTGCAGTATTTAAATATTATTATGAATTGAGGTTGGATGATGTATTTGCATAAAGTGTTGAGGGTGACTGGTATCAGATCACTGTGCCTGAAAAGAACGGTTATGTTCACAGCGACTATCTGGAACTGATTGAAAAAGCCGAGCAGAACAGCGAAATGGATATGGCGCTGCTTATGATGTTTATGAGTGCGTTCATGCAGATAGCTCCGTTGATGAAGATGATAATGAACCTGTGTAAACAGGATCGGCTTGATGCCTGGGGCAGCCTTCGGGTTGCCTTTACATAGCATCTGCTTTCAAGAAATAAAATATTTTGTGTTTTTGAAAGCGACATCTTGAATATTCTGTGTGGTAGGTGTGCATACTATTATTTCAGTCATAGTGACTGGAAAATTTATCTGCCTCATCCCATTGAAATCTCCGTCATTTTAAAGTAAAATGAGGCAGATAATTCTGAAATGAGGTAGATAACATGAGAGCTTTTGATTATATAAAAGAGCCAGAAAAGTTGCTTACTCCTGAAATTGTGCAGATGATCGGAAAAATTCATGAGCACAAAGGTAAGCAAGAGCTGTTTTTGGAAGCTAATATTGATGAATTGAAAACCCTTCTTGAAGTCGCTTTGATTCAAAGTACAGGTGCTTCTAACCGTATTGAGGGTATTTATACAACAGATAAGAGATTGGAAGAATTGGTCAGCCAAAAGGCAGAACCAAGAAACCGATCTGAGCAGGAAATCTCAGGTTACCGAGAGGTGCTTTCTACAATCCACGAAAGCTATGAGTATATTGTGCCAAGACCTAATATTATTTTGCAGCTTCATCGTGATTTGTATTCCTACGCCGGTTCCGGTGGAGAATATAAAAATGCTGATAATGTAATTGCAGAAACAGATGCAGAAGGTCACCAGAAAGCAAGGTTTATTCCGGTTCCTGCCTTTCAGACTGCGGAAGCTATGGATGAATTGTGCAGACAGTTTTTAGAAGCATGGAATACTGATAAAATTGATAGATTACTTTTGATACCTATGTTTATTCTGGATTTCCTCTGTATCCACCCTTTCAATGACGGAAATGGACGCATGAGCCGTTTACTGTCGCTTCTTTTGTACTATAAGGCAGGATATATTGTAGGAAAATATGTCAGCATGGAAATGTTGATTGAAAAAACAAAGGAAACTTACTATGAAGCATTGCAGGCAAGTTCGACAGGATGGCATGAAAATGAGAACAGCTATGAGCCTTTTGCTAAGTATTATCTGGGTATCATGTTGAAAGCATATAATGAATTTGAAAGCCGTGTAGAACATTTAAAGAATCGCACTCTTTCTAAGCCCGAAAGAATTAAAGCGATGATTGATCAGAAAGTTGGTAAAATCACAAAGAAAGAAATTATGGAGGCTCACCCTGATATAAGCAAAACCACGGTGGAACGCACTCTGGCAGATTTAGTTAAGAGTGAGTACATTGCGAAGGTCGGTTCAGGTCCGGCTACAGGATATGTAAAAATCTAAGTCATAAATTATTTATCTACCTCATTTCATATACAGATGAGGTAGATATTTTTACGATGACGGAGATTATAAAACAGAAAATTGTGTCAGGCTGCAAAAATCCTTTCTGAACTTTTTACATAGCAGTCATGCACTACGGTGTGTGGGGCATTTGGTAGAGCTGGCGCAGCCGGAAGCCTATGATACGAAGTACAGCAAATGGGTTTATGCAGACCTGCCTATCTTCCCGATGAACTGGCAGTACGAGGTTTCTGCCGGTACGAAAAAACAGTTTGGAATTCTGAAAACATGTATGCATTTCAAAACCAGAAGCGCCTGATTGATGATTATATGATCAAGTTCGTCATAGAGCATGAAATGCTTGGAACCATAACAACGTAAAGCTTATTGCCGCCTGGATTCAGGCGGCAGCCCTATGGGGCTGGCTGATGACAGAAAATCAGTCAATCTGATGACAGTTCATGTGAGCAAATCTGAATGCCGTCATTCTGGCAGAACACTACGGAAGCCCTGTAGACTGGTTGGACGGTAAACAGTGGGACAGCGTAATGAACTACGATGCGTTCATGGAACCCCTTACCTGGTTTCTGACCGGCATTCCTGTTTTTGACAGTTGAACAACAAAAAATCGCTGTATCTGTACAGCCGGTATCTAAAGAAATCTCTCATCATAGGCTAAAGTTGTACACGTAAGGAGCCATAGTACCCCTATACAGAAACCTTGAAAACGATACACCATTCTTCAGCCCCAAAATCGTGCCAAAAATCCAAATTGCCTGTACATAGTATCCGCTTTCAAAAAACAGAATATTTTGTGTTTTTGAAAGCGGTCTCTTGCATATACTATTAGCAGACAGTATAATAAGTACATCGAAGTGGTTTCAAGAAATGAAAAATTTTCGACTTTTGAAAGCGGGTGACGATATGAAAACAATTATAAGAGCAAAGTATCTCGATAGAATCATTGAACTGAACGGCACTCCTGACATCAAGATCATCACGGGCATTCGTCGATCCGGTAAGTCCAAGCTGATGCAGGCGTATATTGAGTATCTGAAAAGCCACTTTGAGAATATCAATATCATCTTCATTGACTTCATGGATTTGGCATATGAAGAAATCAAGGAATACCATGCCTTACACGCCTATGTGGAAGAACATTATCAGGAAGGTAAAACGAACTACCTGTTTGTAGACGAGGTGCAGATGTGTCCCAAGTTTGAGTTGGCAATCAATAGCCTGTACTCTAAGGGAAAATACGACATCTATGTAACAGGCTCCAATGCTTTCCTGCTGAGTGCAGATCTGGCAACGCTGTTTACCGGACGCTATATTGAAATTCATGTGTTTCCTTTCAGCTTCCAGGAATATTGCCAATATTATGATGATGTTAGTGATAAAGATAAACTCTTTGATGATTACGCTATCAAAGGCGGTTTAGCAGGTTCTTACGCTTACAGAACCGAAAAAGACAGAACAAACTATATCAAAGAGGTCTACGAAACGATTGTTACAAGGGATTTGGTGCAGAAATATGCGCTCCCGGACACTTTGGTTTTACAACGTCTGAGCGAATTCCTTATGGATAATATCAGCAACCTGACTTCTCCTAATAAGGTCAGTCAGCTGCTGACAGCAAATGAGACTCCGACCAATCATGTAACCGTCGGCAAGTACATTAAGTATTTGTGCAACGCTTTTGTATTTTATGATATTAAGAGATACGACATCCGAGGCAAGAAATACCTTGAAAGCTCTGAAAAGTTCTATCTTTGTGACAGTGGTATTCGATATGCAATACTGGGAAGCAGAAATATGGATTACGGCAGAGTATATGAAAACATCGTTTGCATCGAGCTTCTTCGCCGTGGATACGATGTCTATGTCGGCAAGCTCTATCAAAAGGAGATCGACTTTGTTGCTCAGAGAGGCAGCGAGAAGATTTATATTCAGGTCAGCGACAACATTTCCGGACAGGAAACATTTGAGAGAGAATGCTCTCCTCTGCTTCAGATCCGAGATGCTTATCCGAAAATGATTATTGCCAGAACCAAGCATCCAAAATATAGCTATGAAGGAATTGAAATTCATGATATAGCAGATTGGTTGCTACAATGATCTATTTGGTAATCTCATTATTGGTTTCACTTATTTTTATCATACTTGGAATAAGGCAGTATAGGGCTGAAAAACCAGTAGCAATAAACACGGGAGAAAAACCACCTCGCGAAGATGAGCTGACAAGTGTTACTGAATGGAACCATAGACATGGCAGGAATTTTATTATTTTGGGTTGTGCGCTTTTTATTACGTTATCAATTGTGGCATATTTTATTGAAAAACTGGATGGCGTTGCGCTTCAGGTGGCTACGGTTATTTTTGTGATAGTGATATTTGCTGAGATAGCATGGGTTGGGTTGGAACATAATGTGATGAAAAAGAAAATGATAAAGAAGAAATAGACAATTTGTACTTATTGAGAACGCTTTTCTAAGAGAAATAACTCTTAGAAAGGCGTTCTTTTTATCTATCACCTATCTACCATTCCTCTGCCAACAGAAAATCGCGGATATTGTTATACGCACCGAACTCACGCTGAACGGTCTCATCGGATGCCAACAGATAGGCAACCTGAACATACAGTTTTTCTCCACTCTTGTCACATACAAAGTCGATCGCCTTGTCTCCGGTTCTGCCGACTGTCACTTTGTAGTCCCGGCGCAGCAGCTCCAGATACACGATGTTCTCTAAAATACGGAATAATAAATGGCAGTATGTCAGCAACGCTAGAAGATGTCAGTGACTTTCGAAGTGGAACTGTGCGTTGCAGCGTCCGTGTTTTTATGCCCACGGCAATTTCAACCGGGTGTTTTACACCTTCAGCACAAAATGGCTTTTGTGGAATTCCAGCAGTCCCTCATCACGCATTTTACAGAGTTCAACGGACAGTCCGCTGCGCTCGACAGCGAGATAGTCGGCGAGCTGCTGACGGGAAAAAGGAATATCAAATTCATAGGCTCCGCTTTTTTGCGCTTGAGCGGAGAGATAGGACATAACCTTTGCTCTTGTTGTCCGCTGCCCCATATGAGAAACTTTTTCGCTGAGCATCAGATTTTTATCTGCCAGCTCTCCTAAAAGATTGCGGATAATCCGGCTGTGATGGGAGCAGGCAGAGGTACACACGGACAGAATGCGCCTGACATTCAGAAACATCACCGTGACAGGCGTTTGCGCAACCACGCTGACATTCAGCACGGCACCCGGCGCACAGGCAAATGCGGCAGCAAATGTCTGCCCCGGTCCCGCATTGGACAGAATATGACGGTTCCCCCAGATATCCTCCTGAACTGTCAGAACGTTTCCCGACAACACAAAACCTATGGCTTCCGCCGTATCTCCGGTATGCATAAGATAGGCTTCCTTCGGGAAGCTCGTTTTTTTCGCATCAAGGCAGGCGAGAACTGCGGTAAGCTCTGTTTCCGTAACACCGGAGAACAGTTGAGAGGAACAGATAACGGATAAAAAATCTTTCATAAGAATCCACTTTCGTTGAAATATCAACCGACTTGTTGATTTTACTATACTATGATAGAGACAAGAAAGCAAGGAGGTGCTGTCATGAAGAGACGGATCATTGAAATCGATCAGGATAAGTGCAACGGCTGCGGTGCCTGCGCTGATGCCTGCCACGAAGGAGCCATTGGCATGTTGGACGGAAAGGCAAAACTGTTGCGGGACGACTATTGCGATGGTCTCGGAGACTGTCTGCCGACCTGCCCTACGGGAGCGATCACCTTTGTGGAACGTGAGGCGGCAGCCTATGATGAGCAGGCGGTGCTGGTGAATAAGCAAGAGAAGATGCAGAAGCAAGGTATGAAACTGCCCTGTGGCTGTCCGGGGAGCCATTCGAGGAAGATTGAGCACACGGAATGTGCCTGCGAAGAAGCGCCGCACACAGAGCCGGTTAGCAGGCTTTCACAGTGGCCTGTCCAGATCAAGCTCGTTCCGGTTAACGCACCCTATTTTGACGGTGCAAAACTGCTGATTGCCGCCGACTGCACGGCTTACGCCTACGCCGCATTTCACGAGCGGTTCATCAGAGGGCATATCACCCTCGTAGGATGTCCCAAGCTGGACAGCGTGGATTATTCCGAAAAGCTGACGGAGATCATCAGAAACAACGACATCAGAAGCGTGACCGTTGTGCGTATGGAAGTGCCTTGCTGCGGCGGATTGGAAATGGCAACGAAAAAGGCGCTTCAGCAAAGCGGAAAGTTCATTCCGTGGCAGGTGGTCACGGTCACGGTGAACGGCAGTCTCAAGGAAGAATAAGAATATTTTTACAACAAAAGGGAGACCAATTATGGATAACGAAATGTTCTGCTATCAGTGCGAACAAACAGCGGGTTGTACCGGCTGTACAGGAAAAGCCGGTGTCTGCGGTAAGACTTCCGATGTGGCGCATCTTCAGGATGAACTGACTGGGGCTCTCATCGGGCTGGCTCGGTCAACGGACGGCGGTACGCAGGCAACATCGGATACCTGGCGGCTGATGATGGAAGGGCTGTTTACCACTGTCACCAATGTGAACTTTAACGAAAAAACGATACGGGAAATGATTGACCGGGTACACGCCGAAAAAGAACGGCTGGTTCCCAATTGCTCCGGCTGCGCATCTCGCTGCGGTCGCAACGATGATTACGACATGACGTTGCTGTGGAATGCCGGGGAGGATATTCGCAGCCTCAAGTCTCTGATCCTTTTCGGTGTGCGCGGTATGGCTGCCTATGCGCACCATGCCATGGTATTGGGCTATACTGACGAAGAAGTTAACCGCTTCTTTGCAAAAGCACTCTTTGCTATCGGAGAAGATTGGGGTATGGATGAGCTGCTGCCCATCGTCATGGAGGTTGGCGAGAAAAATCTCAAGTGCATGGAACTGCTGGATAAGGCAAACACGGAAACATACGGCACTCCTGAACCGACTACGATTCCGCTGACCGTGGAGAAGGGACCTTTCATCGTCATTACAGGTCACGATTTACACGACCTGAAACTGCTGCTGGAGCAAACAGAGGGCAAGGGCATTAACATCTATACCCACGGGGAGATGCTGCCTGCGCACGGATACCCGGAACTGAGAAAGTATTCGCACCTGAAAGGTAACTTCGGTACGGCATGGCAGAATCAGCAGAAGGAATTTGCAGATATCCCCGCCCCTGTTCTTTTCACAACCAACTGTCTTATGCCGCCGAAAACAAGCTATGCTGACCGGGTATTTACTACGGCGATGGTGTCCTATCCTGCGCTGACACACATCGGTGAGGAGAAGGACTTTACACCTGTCATTGAAAAGGCGCTGGAACTGGGCGGCTATCCAGAAGATAAAGCATTCACCGGCATCAACGGAGGAAGTACGGTTACGACGGGTTTTGGGCATGGCACGGTGCTGAGTGTGGCGGATAAGGTGATTGAAGCTGTAAAGAGCGGGGCAATCCGTCACTTTTTCTTGGTTGGTGGCTGCGACGGTGCACGTCCCGGACGCAACTACTACACTGAGTTTGTCAGGCAGACACCTTCCGATACCGTGGTGCTGACGCTGGCCTGTGGCAAATATCGTTTCAACGATCTTGACCTCGGCACAATCGGCGGTCTGCCCCGGCTTATGGACGTTGGTCAGTGCAACGATGCCTACGGCGCAGTCAGGATCGCACTGGCGCTGGCGGATGCCTTCGGCTGTGGCGTCAATGATTTGCCGCTGTCTCTGGTACTCTCATGGTACGAGCAGAAGGCAGTATGTATCCTGCTGACGCTGCTGTATTTAGGAATTAAGAATATCCGTCTTGGACCGACGCTCCCGGCTTTTGTATCGCCCAATGTGCTGAGTTATCTCGTGGAGAATTTCGGCATTACACCTATCTCCACGCCGGAGGAAGATCTAAAGCAGCTCTTGAAATAAAAAGTTATAGAAAACACGCAAAAGAACGCCTCACCGCCATCATGGTAGTGGGGAGTCACCTAAGAGCCTGGAACTATGGCATTATGATAAAATGGGGATACCCGGCGAAGTTTTGCGACCCGATAACGAAAAATCTTAATACCGACTGGACAGCCGGTCATCTGTAAATAAAAAAGTTTATTCTCTTGCATTAGAATGCTATTTCAGGTATAATGACTCGAGTATAAGTCTGCAAAATGGGCAGACGTTTCTACCAACCGCCAAACTGGTTGACTACATGTTACGTAGTCAACCTTTTTTTGTGAAGGAATATTGTATGGGAGGAAACATAATGTACGATGTTGTAATTGTAGGTGCAGGACCGGGAGGAATATTTACTGCGTACGAATTATTAGAGAAAAGACCGGATTTAAAAATTGCTGTTTTTGAAATGGGAAATGAATTAACAAAACGCCACTGTCCGATTGATGGTGACAAAGTGAAATCCTGTATTCATTGTAAAAACTGTTCTATTATGAGTGGTTTTGGAGGCGCAGGCGCATTTTCAGATGGTAAATATAATATCACCAATGATTTTGGTGGGACACTATACGAATATATTGGTAAAAAATCTGCGTTAGAATTAATGGAATATGTAGACAAGATCAACCTTGCTTTTGGTGGAGAAGGAACAAAACTGTATTCTACTGCAGGATCAAGCCTGAAGACACGCTGCATGCAAAACGGTTTACATTTACTGGATGCTTCTGTTCGCCATTTGGGAACAGATATTAACTATATTGTGTTGGAACATTTATATGATCATCTGAAAGAAAAGATTGATTTTCATTTCAATTGTTTCATTGATAAAGTAGAAAAACTGGATAGCGGATATCGAATCTATCATGAGGATTCCTATTATGATGGTAAAGAATGCGTTATTTCCGCAGGGCGCAGTGGAAGTAAATGGATGGAAAATGTCTGTCGGGATCTGGATATTAATACGAATTCGAATCGCGTGGATATCGGAGTCCGAGTGGAACTTCCGGCAGGAATTTTTGCACATCTGACGGATGAATTATATGAAAGCAAGATTGTGTACAGAACCTCAAAGTATGAAGATTTGGTGCGTACCTTCTGTATGAATCCAAAAGGAGAAGTCGTAAACGAAAATACAAATGGCATTGTTACTGTTAACGGCCACAGCTATGAGGATCCGGCAAAGCAGACAAATAATACAAACTTTGCGTTACTTGTTGCAAAGCATTTTTCAGAGCCTTTCAAAGATTCTAATGGATATGGAGAAAGTATTGCCCGATTAAGCAATATGCTGGGTGGCGGCGTGATTGTCCAGCGTTTTGGGGATTTGATCAAAGGCCGTAGAAGTACAGAAGAAAGAATCGGTGAATCCTTTACTGTTCCGACTTTAAACGCAGCGGCAGGCGATCTGAGCCTTGTTCTTCCGAAACGTTTATTAGATGGTATTATTGAAATGATCTATGCGCTGGACAAAATCGCACCGGGAACTGCAAGTGATGATACCTTACTGTATGGTGTAGAGGTAAAATTCTACAATATGGAAGTGGAGCTGGACCACAACCTGATGACTCGCCATGAAGGACTTTATATTATTGGTGATGGCAGCGGTATTACTCATTCTCTGTCTCACGCTTCGGCAAGTGGAGTATATGTTGCGAGACAAATTATTTCAAAAATGTAGAGGAAGGAGAAGAGTCTATGCAGAAAAACACAGAACATATCCCGAACCGAGACGATGTTAGTGCGGCTATTTTGCAGCATTTGGACGGCCTTCGCGGAATCGATACCCATTGTCACCATTTGCCGGATGACCAGTTTCAGAACATGGGGGTGAAATTCTTATACGATCACAGCTATTGCAACTGGATGGATACCTATCCAGATGATGCACAGGAAGTACCGGAGTTTTTGCTGCAAAACTCCGGTAACAGTTATTTCTACTGGCTGCGCTGTGCCATTTCAGATCTATATAATTTGCCGGTAAATGCTGCGAATCTGAACGAGTTGGACAGGACCATTGCGAAAGCTTATGAGGATCCTAACCATCAGCTTCGCATTCTGGAGGAACAGTGCCGATATGATCGGATTCTGTTGGACAATTATACCCATCCCGGTCAGGTGGAAAGTACTGGAAAGCTGTTTGTGCCAGTGCTTCGCTGCAATATGTTTGCTGTTTGTAACTGTAAATCGCGAATAGATCATAACGGAAACAATCCTTCCATGTATATTCCTGATGTATATGAAAGAAACTTTGATGATTATCTGGAGAGGATCCGTCAGTATATCCTGCAATACCGTGTCTTGAAATTCGCGATTGCCTATGATGAGGGCAACCGAGTACGAAATTTCGATAAAAGTCGTGCTGCTGTCGCTTATGGTCAGGAGAATCCTACAGAAGCAGCCTACAGGGACTTCTATGAATACATGGTTTATTACATCTGCCGATTGGCGGGAGAACATGGTTTGGTGGTTCAAATCCATACGGGACTTGGCAACATGGATGAAACGAATTGAAAATGATGTTTTCATTTTTATTACCTATCACAAAGAAGAAAGTCAGGATGAAAAAAACTATGTCGATGGAAAACCGGATTATGCAGATGCCTTTGAAGATAACCTGATTTTTAAATGGGATTCTCAGATTGGGAAAGGTCTGGATAGTTCCTATATGAAGGATGTACTTGAAGCAGATAGAAAGCATTTATTTGTGAAAAAATCAGATGCGGAGACAAGCTTCTACTATATGGGACAATTTGATGTATTAGAAGCCAGAAATGCCCAAAAGGAAGACAATCGTGGTCGTATGCAGCCAATTACGAAGGTCACTATGAAAATGCACCATGCAGTGCGTGAGGATTTATTAAGATACTTACAGTCACATATTACGGCATAATGGTTGGAGGGATAAAAGACATGAAAACGATTAAAGTAGTTGCAGCGGTTATTTGCGATAACATAAAAGAGAAGAATAAAATATTTGCGACGGCACGAGGTTATGGAGAATTAAAAGGGGGCTGGGAATTTCCGGGCGGAAAAGTAGAACCGGGAGAAACACCGCAGCAGGCTCTTGTGAGAGAAATTATGGAAGAGCTGGATACAGAAATTAAGGTTGGTGAATGGATCGATACAATCGAATTTGATTATTCGACCTTTCATCTTTCAATGGATTGTTTTTGGGCGGAGGTTACAAAGGGCCATCTTGAGTTAAAAGAGGCAGAGGCGGCAAAATGGCTCACAAAGGATCAGTTAGACAGTGTTGCCTGGTTACCGGCAGATATTACATTGATAGATAAAATTCAAGGGCATATGAAATAAGCCAGTGCAATTTGACTGGCGATAGATTCAAGGGGAAGAGAATTTTTCTAAAAAATCCAGTAATTACTGATTGATTGTGTATAGACAGTGTCATATAATAAATATACAAGAAAGAGAGGTGCTTTTATGGAAAGTATGGGAATTGTTCAAGCGAGAACACCAGAGAGCGTAAAAGAAAACGCGACAAACATTTTAGAAAAGCTTGGCCTTAATATGTCTACGTATATCAATATGGCACTGAATCAGTTGATTATACAGGAAGGAATTCCTTTTGCTGTTAAGCTGGCAAAGTCATCCTATACGGATGAAGAGAAAATAAAGGAAGTAGCCGCAACCTTAAGGATGGAAGGTCTAAAGCTGAGTGACAGTGATCTTAGTATGCTGCAGAAGATTAAAAGTGGTAACATGAGCATTGATGATGCGAGAACGAAAATATTAAGCGAGGTATAATATGCCGGATACAAAATATTGTTATCCTGATACAGATGTACTGATCAATAAGCTTGATATAAGGGATCTTGATAAGCTTCATATATTTGAACGGAAGTTGACAATGCTTAGATTGCTGGAACTGCTGGACAAACCAATAAATGGTAAATTTGATTTCAAGCATTTGCAGGCTATTCATGCTTATATTTTCCAGGATGTGTATGACTGGGCAGGAAAAGTAAGAACCGTAGACATTGCGAAAGGAAATATGTTTTGTAATGTCAGATTTATTTCAAGTCAGGCTGATGTGATTTTTTCTGGACTTAAGGAAGAGCATTATTTAGCAGGACTGGATGAGGATATGTTTATTAAGCGGCTTGCGTATTATTTTTCTGAAATAAATGCGCTGCATCCGTTTAGAGAAGGAAACGGACGCAGTCAGCGAGAATTTATTCGTTCTCTGGCATTGAAAAACGGATATTTAATCTATTTTGACAGAGTATCGGAAGAAGAAATGTTATTAGCCAGCCAGAAGTCTTTTTTGTGTGACTATGAGGATATGGAAAAGATTATAGCAAAATGTATCAAGAAAAAGTAAATATAGAACAGGGCATAAGGCCGACCGGTGAACTACTTATTGACCGGTCTTTTCTTATGCCAAAAACAACAAGATCCGGTAAAAATGAACAGCCGGAAATCATGAAAGATCAGGAGGAATTTTATTATGGCATTTTTTCAGAGCGCAGTAGGAACTTTACAGACATTTGTGATCGCACTGGGAGCAGGTATTGGAATCTGGAGTTTAATCAAGGAAAGGGAGGAAAGGAAATTCAGGCTTAATGCAACTTTTGATAGAAAATCTTGGAATTTCCAAGAGAATCTTGGGAAAAAGTGCCCTAATGTGCTATAATAAAAACTGTGTATGCGTCAAAAGAAACAGCCCGTTATGAGAGGTTAAATTACAACTATGGCAATGAATTACGATAAATTATGGAAACTGCTTATTGATAAAAAAATGAACAGAACTGATCTGCATGAACAAGCGCATGTGTCAACAAATGCCATAGCTACCATGGGCAAAGGTGGCGATGTATCGACAAAGGTTCTTGATAAGATTTGCAAGACGCTTGATTGTCAGATCCACGACATTGTTGATTACGTACCGGATGAAGACGACGTACAAGAAAACTAACTGCAAGGAGCTTTTTTGTGTGGTGTAAGAACTGTAATATAGAAACAAATGAAGAAAAGTGCCCTATCTGCGGGGAGGAGACAGTCGAAGATTACCCTACTGAAGTTTACTGGTGCGAGAAATGCAAAGTTCCGGTAATGCAGGCAGTGAATCAGGCAGACAAAGGAATCTGTCCTAGATGCGACAAGCCGATGAAATATCTTGCTGCTGATATTAGACCTGTCTTCCCGGAAGAGAGGCTACTAATTGAAATATTACTGGGAAAGAAACCTCATCAGTGGATAGATGAATCCGTATGGGCTTCCAACAACAGATATTACATAAATGGCAAGACTGTCGCTTTGCCTAGTAAGTTGTTTAAGGAAGCAAATGCAGATGAGTATATTGAGCAGCTTGAAAGAAATAAGGGAGATAATTCCTATGAAGCTTTTGATCGCTATATAGATGCTTTTGTTGAGGCAAACAGGACAAGGCTGGACTATCTGATTGATGAGTCTCATACCTTTGTTAAGAAAACAGCGGCTAAGTTTCCAGAGGAGAATATAGTCCTATCGTTTTCGGGTGGAAAAGACTCCACCGTAACTGCAGATTTGGCGATAAAAGCATTGAGTGATCCATCACTGGTGCATATTTTTGGAAATACAACACTTGAGTTTCCGCTCACCATTGAATACGCTCAGCGCTACAGAAAGAATCATCCACAGTCTATTTTTAAGACTGCCGAGAATCGTGAGCAGGTATTTAAGGATGTGTGTGAAGATATAGGACCGCCTGCCAGAATGATGAGATGGTGTTGTTCTATGTTCAAGACAGGACCAATTACTAGAGTAATTAATTCCTTGTATAGAGATCAGCGTATCCTGACCTTCTATGGAATTAGAAAATCGGAATCTGTAAGTAGAAGTAAGTATAATAGGGTTGAGGACGATGCAGAATCGGTAAAAATTCAGCAACAGACAGTAGCCTCTCCTATATTCTTCTGGAAGGATATGGATATTTGGCTGTATATCTTAGCTGAGAAGATTGATTTCAACGATGCTTACCGCTTGGGTTATGACAGAGTTGGGTGCTGGTGTTGTCCTAACAACAATCAGAGGGCACAGTTCCTCTCAAGGATATATATGCCAGAGCAGTCAAAGGCTTGGAGGGACTTCCTTATAGACTTTGCAAAAAAGATAGGAAAGCCTGATGCAGAAGAGTATGTAGACTCTGGTGCATGGAAGGCAAGACAGGGCGGTAATGGTCTCGCTGCAGCGGGAGATGTAAAGATCCGCTTTACCAGCTGTACGACAGAGGATTACGCAAAGATTTATCGCTTGGTACGCCCGATGGATGATGAGTTTTTGAATATGCTCACGCCATTTGGAAGAGTGGCTCCTGAGCTTGGTCAGAAGCTGTTGCATGAGGTGCTGATACTTGATATTAGGACAAATGTTCCGATTTTGTCTGTCCAGCCTTTTGAACAGGGCGGATATGAGTTTGCTGTGAAAGTTAGAACTATGAATGTGAAAGATCATGACGATTTGCAGCATATGGTTGGATACCAAGTCAGAAAATTTAATGCATGTAGAAAATGCTTAAAATGTGAATCTCTTTGCAAGGCTGGGGCAATTTCAATTTCAGTAGACAGATATTATATTGATCCGGAAAAATGTGTTCATTGCAAAATGTGCGTGACTGCCAAATATCTCAGGGGAGGTTGTATGATGGACAAATATTTGCGGACAAAGGATTAGGAGGAACAAAGGGATGGCTACGAAGTTTCGAGCCCATGAAACATTCTTTATTAGAAAGGGATGGCTCAGTAAAGGAATGCGGTATGTGTCACAGAAGCCGGATGTCTTTACCGACAAAGATGATAATCCGATGGATGTTCTTGGAATCGGTGCCAATATGGTTAAATCCCTTAGATATTGGCTTCAGGCAGTAGGATTGACGAAAGAACCCCCGACTGGAAAAAGGAATCAGTCTTTGACTGAGTTCGGGAAAATGGTGTATGAAAAGGATCCATACACAGAGGAGTTGGGAACACTTTATCTTCTTCACTATAAGCTGGTGACAGATGAGGAGATGGCTCCATCCTGGTATTACTTCTTCAATAAATTTGCAATGAAAGAGTTCAGCAAGGATGATTTCATTGCTCAGATACAGAATGAATTGAAAATGGATGGTACAGCGGTAGCCATCAGATCATTGACCGATGACTTTACCTGCATTGTTAATACGTATGTGCCAAGGTATAAGTCCGATCCCAATAAGGTTTCTCCGGAGAATAATATTAATTGTCCCTTTGGAGAACTTGGGCTTATTGATATTTTAAGCAAAGAACGAGGGAATTATACATATAAGAAATCCATACCAATGGCAAGGAGTTTTAATCCTTGGGTGATCATGGCTGTAATTGCAGATCAGGCAAATGGCAGGGAAGAGATTAGCTTAAATGAGCTTCTTTCTGCGGAGAAGAATATTGGTAAGGTGTTTAACCTGGATTCAATCTGTATGCTTTCCTTGCTTCATGAAGTAGAGAAACTTGGAGATATTAAGATTATCCGTACAGCAGGATTGGATGTTGTCCGGGTATTACATAAACGTAGCTTTATTGACTGTGTTAAAAAATATTATGCCGATATAGAGGGAACAAATTCATGAGCAAAATGATTTCTGTTGCGTCAGGCTTTCAGTATTCAGTAAACATAGGATACGACCTGAACAATGATGACAAATTAAAGAATTTCATACCGACAAAATCGGCATTGACGTTGTTAAAGGACATACTTAGCAGTACTGCTCCTGATGCAACGGAAAGAGCACGAGTTCTTGTAGGAGCATATGGAAAAGGTAAGTCTCACATTATACTTACTATTCTTTCTATGCTTATGCAGAGAAAACAATTTCTTTTTACACATTTGATGCCGAAAATCAATGAGGATCCAGAGCTGAAGCAGCTGGTTGATAATTACTATTCAGATAAGAACAATAGGATCCTGCCGGTTATCATTAATGGAACAAGCGGCAGCTTACCACAGGCTTTTCTTCTTGCATTGCAGAGAACGCTTGATGAGAATGGTCTGGATATCATGCCAGAGACCAATTACAGGGCTGCTATTAACACCATACAGAATTGGAAGGCTAATTATCCGAAGACTTACGACAAATTCAAGAAAGAAATAAGTCTTCCAGTAGATGCTTTTATTTCTGAATTAAGCGATTACAATGCTGCAATCTACAGCGAGTTTGAAGAGGTTTATCCTAAACTTACATCGGGAAGTATCTTCAATCCGTTCGTGGGATTTGATGTTGTAGAGTTGTATGAGAGCGTTGTAAAGAGTCTCAAGCAGCGTGGATATCTAGGAATATATGTTGTCTATGATGAATTCAGTAAGTTCCTGGAATCAAACATAACGGCGGCTTCTGTCAGCGACACAAAGATGTTGCAGGATTTCGCTGAGAAATGTAATCGAAGTGGTGAGAATGAGTTGCATTTATTGTTGATTTCTCACAAAGAGATATCCAACTATATTGATCAGCTGCCAAAGGCAAAGGTTGATGGTTGGCGTGGCGTTTCTGAAAGATTCCGTCACATTCATATGAACAACAACTTTGCTCAGACATATGAGATTATTTCTACTGTTATCATTAAGGACAGAGATAAATGGGAAGATTTCCAAGATAATAATAAAGCCAGATTTGACCAGTTGATGTCAAGATATGCTGAGCATGCAATATTCAGTGACACAGATCAGAAGGAATTGGAGACAACAATATATGAATGTTACCCGTTACATCCGGTTTCAACATTCATTCTTCCAAGACTTTCTGAACGTGTAGCACAGAATGAACGTACATTATTTACGTTCCTGTCTGCTGATGGAACATCGACTCTACCGGCATTCTTGAGGGGATTAAAGGATAAGGCCTTCAGAGTCATTACACCTGATCTTATTTTTGATTACTTTGATCCGGTTCTACAGAAGGAACCTTTTGCAGGAGAACTTCATAAGAACTATGTTTTGACAAAGACTATTCTCGATCAGATTGAAGATCAGATTCTTGAAAGCAAGATAGTAAAGACGATTTCTTTGATATATCTGTTGGGGCAGTTTGATAAGCTGAAGCCTATTAAAGAGGAGATTGTCGGAATCTACAGCATGGAATACAAGCCTGCTGAGATTGAGGCTGCAATTGATCATCTTATCAAGGATGAGTATGTGATTTATCTGAAGCGTAGTAATGACTATCTGAAATTGAAGCAGACATCTGGTGTGGATGTAGAGCAGAAGATATCAGATACTATCGCAGCTTTGGCACCTTCATTCTCATTGAAGAGTGCATTGAATGCTTCAAACATTGATAACTACCTCTATCCATCAAAATATAATGATGAGAAAGAGATGATTCGCTACTTTGAGTTTGAGTTCATTGAAGGGCAGGAACTTGAAGGTGATATTGACTGGGTGAAAAAGGCTGAGGATATCAAGGCAGATGGTGTGGTATATGCTATTGTCTGTGAGGATCCTGAGTCTATTAAGGGAATAAAGAATAAAATCCTAAAGACCACCCGGGGATGCGATAGATTTATTTTCATAATGCCGAAGAAAGCTACTGCTATTAGAAAAATCCTGCAGGAGTTTGAAGCGGTAAGCGCACTGAGGGATAAGGCAAAAGAGGATACAGTTCTTTTTGAAGAGTATGAAGTAATATATGAGGATTTAAGGGATGTAATCAGTGAATTTATCAGTGGTTACACCCATCCTGAAGATTACAAGTCTGCATATATTTACAACGGTGAAGAGAAGAGCATATTACGTAAGGCTGCCTTGACAGGGCTTGCATCGGAAATTTGTTTTAATACTTTCTCTGAGACACCAGTAATTAACAATGAGGCAATCAATAAGGATGAGATCACCTCAATTGCAAATAATAGCAGAAACAAGATTCTTTCTGGACTTCTTAGAAATGTTTTGGAGCCAAATCTAGGGCTTACCGGAACCGGTCAGGAAGTATCTATTATGAGAAGCACACTTGTAAGAAAAGAGGTTCTTCTCGATGATCTGGAGGGTACTAGAATCAATCTGGCTCCATCGGATAAGCTGATGAAGGGAGTGCTTGACGCAATTGTTTCCTTCGTCATGGATGCCAAAAGGAAGGGTACAGCATCTTTTGATCAACTGTACAATGTGCTTACAGCTCCAGAATATCATATGGGTATTAGGAGTGGAGTTATCCCAATCTATATTGCAGCTGTTTTTCATGAGTTTAGTGAGAAAATTATTCTGCAGAATGATTTGGGACAGTTGCCATTATCTGCCGATACCTTGCAGATGATTAACGCATGCCCTGAGGATTACACACTGGTATTCCTTGAATGGAATCCTGAAAAGCAGGAATTTGTAAGCAAACTTTCTGAGATATTCAGCAATTATGTTATTGAGGCGGAAAAGAATCTTAGTGCTTATGATTTTGCAGCATCTGCAATGAAGCGCTGGTATCTGTCATTGCCAAGATATGCTAAGGAATCCAAGGGAATTGGTGATAAGGAATCAAGCAAGAGATACCTTAAGATGGTTAAACTGCTTAAGTTGAATCTTAATGGTCATGAGCTGTTATTTGAGAAACTTCCGGAAGCCTTTGGATATAGAGATTTCAATGAAGGCCTTGCAGAAAATATTGAGAATGCTAAAAACTATTATGATGGCAAAATAGCTGAGCTCAAGGTTGAGCTGATAAAGCAGACCAAAGAGATCTTCTCAATCGCTGCAAACAGAGCTAAGTTGAAAAGGACATCCTTATCATCTGTAATTAAGGACTGGTGTGAAATACTGGATCCGCATGTATTTGAACAGCTTTTTGAAAATGGAACTAACAAGTGCCTAGGACTCTTCAGGGAAGTTACAAATGATGAAGAGACATTTGTTGCTAGATTAGCAAAGGCTGCAACAGATCTAAGAGTTGAAGACTGGGATGATGATACTGTAGATCGTTTCAAAGAGAATCTTGCAATGTACAAAAAGACTGCAGAGGAATTCCAAAACAGTGAGTCTGAAAGTGAAGACGGTGCTGCAAGTACTTATGAAATCAGATTCCGCAGTGATGATGGTTCATCAGAAGTAAAACGATTTGACAGAGTTGAAACAAGTAAGAGAGGAAAGCTTCTGTATAATTCCATTCTGTCTGAGATAGATTCCATGGGATATTCTATTTCAGAGCAGGAGAAGAGGCAGATCCTCATGGATATACTAAAGAAAATGTGCTAAGGGGAGGTGTTACAGGTGGCATATTTTGATAATGCTGCAACTACATACCCAAAGCCGGATTGCGTCTATGACTTCATGGATAGCTTTTATCGTTCCAGCGGAGCAAATGCTGGACGTGGAAACTATAAGCTTGCGCAGAGCGCAGGAGCTTTAATTGGAGATACACGAAAGAAGATCCAGGAGCTCCTGCATTGCCAGGCAAAGCAGGTTGTCTTTGAACCAACGGCAACAATAGCTTTGAATATTATTATTCAGGGCATTATTGAAAAAGGAGCTGTTAATATTTATATCAGCCCCTTTGAGCATAATGCAGTTACCAGAACACTTCATCATTTTGAAGAGCAGGGGAAAATCAAGGTCACACAGCTGACTGTTTCAAAGGATATGGTGTATGATCTGGAAAAAATCAGATATCAGTTTGATACGGTTAAACCTGATTTTGTTATAGTTAGTCATGCCAGCAATGTGTTTGGACTTATAGCGCCAGTAGAGGATATTTTTGCGCTGGCTAAAAAGTACGAAGCCATAACTCTTGTGGATATGGCACAGACTGCTGGGTTGGTAGATTTGAACGTAGGTCTTACCACTATAGATTTTGCTGTATTTGCAGGACATAAAACATTGTATGGCCCAACTGGAATATCTGGATTTGTGATGAATCCAGAGGTGAAGTTTCCGACAGTAATTTTTGGCGGTACGGGATATGAATCTGCTAATCAGTTTATGCCAGAAGACCTGCCTCAAAAATATGAGATGGGGACTTTGAATATAGTAGGTATAGCGGGGTTGAATGCTGCTCTTGGATGGTCAGCCCATGTTACTATTGATGCCATCAGAGAGAAAGAAGCAGAAAACCGAAAGAAACTGATTTATCTTTTAGATAGATATTCCTACATAAAGATAATTGGAAATTATGATTTCTGTGATTATGTAGGGATAGTTTCCTGCGTAATAGAGGGAATAAGTAGCGATAGCGCTGGACCTGTGTTCGATAGATGCGGAATTGCTGTTAGAACAGGGCTACAGTGTGCACCGCTAGCACATCAGTTCATAGGAACATTCCCTGCGGGAACCATTAGATTCAGTGTAAATTATTTTACAACAGATGAAGATTTTACGGAGTTGGAAGAAGCTTTGGATTATATAGATTCAGAGTTGTAGGGGGATTGCTATGAGTTTAAAGGACAAAAGAATAAAAAGCGAATACCGGACCTTGATTGACAATGTGGTGCAGGATTTTTATATTCCTCTGCTCCATGAGGCAACATCATATAAGCGGGCGGTGGGATTCTTTTCGTCTTCTTCCCTTGTTGAAATATCAAAGGGAATAGCTGATATGGCTAAAGACGGTGGAAGGATTGAAATAGTTGCATCACCGTATCTGTCAGATGAAGATATACAGGCTATCAAGGAAGGCTATGAGAACAGACAGAAGATCATAGAGGGAGCGCTTATACGTCAGTTGTCCGATGAGCATGAGGATTACTACTCGATGGAGCGTTTAAACCTTCTGGCGCATCTTATATCAGAAGGTATCCTAGACATTCGCATTGCCTATACAGATAAGGATAATGACATTGGAATGTATCATGAGAAGATGGGTATTCTGGAAGATAAAGACGGAAATCATGTTGCATTTTCTGGATCCATGAATGAATCAATGACAGCGATGTCCATTAATTATGAGACCATAGACGTATTCTGTGATTGGAAAGAGGCTGAGGCAGATAGAGTGAAGCTAAAGGAAAATGCCTTCTACTCTATGTGGAATAATGTCGAGCCAAGCCTTAAGGTTTTGGAATTCCCTAAGATTTCCGATGTACTCATTGAGAAATATCGGAAGAAAGCTCCTAATTTTGATATTGATTATGAACAGTTTAAAGAAAGAAAGCCTGCTTATGGAACCATGCTGTGTGAGAGCGGAGCCCTTTATGGGGGTCCGGTAGGAGCAAGAATACCGGATGATGTTGGACTGCATGAATATCAGAAGGAAGCTATTGCTAACTGGGTAGGCGAAAATTACAGGGGAATTTTTGATATGGCAACAGGTACAGGCAAAACCTATACTGGTCTTGGCGCCATCTCAAAGCTTTCAGAAGATATTAATGATGATCTTGCTGTCATTATTGTAGCTCCTTATAAGCATCTGGTAGAGCAGTGGGTTGAGGATATTGTCAAGTTCAACATGAAACCAATTATTGCCTATGGAGATCCAACCTACAAAGATTGGAGAAAGAGATTTTCCAAGGCAATAACAGATCAGAAAATCAGGAAAGATAAAAGATTCTTCTGTGTAGTGACAACGAATGTGACGTTTGCTAGTCCTGATTTTCAGGAGAAAATAGATAAAATCAAGAGTCCAATCTTACTTGTGGTAGATGAGGCCCATAATTTTGGAGCCAGAAGCTATGCCAAGCATTTGAATGAAAGGTTTACATACAGGCTTGCGTTATCAGCAACACTTGAAAGACACAGAGATGAAGAGGGAACAGCACTTCTATACAGCTTCTTTGGAAAGAAATGTATCGAATATCCTCTGGAAAGAGCTATTGATGAAGATAAGCTGACTCCTTATAAATACTATCCGGTTCTCGTTTACCTGAGTGAGCTTGAACTGGAATCTTATGAACAGCTTTCCTATGAGATGTCTAAGTGTATGATAAAGGACAAGCATGGAAAGTATAAACTAAACAAGCAAGGAGAGATACTTGCGCTAAAGAGATCCAGGGTTGTTGCAGGAGCAATGCAAAAACTGGAGGCTTTGAAGCGAGAAATCACTTCTTACAAAGATGATAATAATATTCTGGTGTACTGTGGAGCTACGAGGGTGATAGACGATAGTGATACTTCATCAGATGACGAAAGTGATATCAGGCAGATAGAAGCAGTTACCAAGATTCTTGGAAATGAACTTAATATGAGCGTGGCGCGTTTTACTTCAGAAGAAAATATGGAGGAGCGTGCTTTGATCAAAGAGCATTTCCAGGACGGCGGCAAGCTGCAGGCTATAGTAGCGATAAAGTGTCTGGACGAAGGTGTTAATATACCAGGCATACGAACGGCCTTTATACTGGCAAGTACAACGAATCCTAAGGAATACATACAGCGTAGAGGTAGAGTGCTCCGTAAAGCGGATAATAAGCCATTTGCGGAAATATACGATTTTGTTACTCTTCCTAGACCGCTTGACTCAGTGTCAGGGTTGACGATTGAGCAAGCGAATAGGGATAAGACATTGGTGAAAAATGAGCTTGCCCGGATTAAGGAATTTGGTAGGCTGGCATTAAATTCGATGCTGGCAAACAACCTGATCTGGGACATCCAGGAGGCTTATCATCTTAACGAAACAGATCTTGAAAAGGAGGGTGAAGATTTTGAGTGATAACGGCGAAATCCAGGTTGATAGCAAAGTCATTGAGCGCCTAAAGCGGTCAATCATCATTAAGGAAAACATGAATCTGAAAACGAGAACAATGAATGATTCTCAGATGGTGGCATGGATTAAGAAGAAGATTGAGGAGGAAGTGCAATGTTACTTAAATCAATAAAACTTGAGAACTTCCGCCAGTTTCGCAATGAGTCCATTGATTTTGCCCAGGGAGAAGGCGGCAAAAACGTAACCATCATCATTGGTGAAAATGGAACGGGTAAAACTACGTTTGCTCAGGCATTTTTCTGGTGCCTGTATGGAGAAACAGAGTTCTCTGACAAGATTATTCTGAATAAGATGGTAGCCACCGAAATGACTCCCGGCTCAGAAGAGAAGGTTCGTGTAACTTTGGCTCTTAGACATGGTGAGGTTGACTATACCCTCATAAGAGAGCAGGCATATCACAAGGACTATTCAAACAATGTTAAGGGTGATAATACCGTATTTGACATTGCAATAAAGGATACCAGCGGTAATACTTCCTACGTTAAAAAGTCTCAGTGCGAAGCCGAGGTTAAGAGCATTCTGCCTAAGGAACTGTCCAGATACTTCTTCTTTGATGGAGAGCGTATTGAGAAGATGAGTAAAGATATTTCTACAGGTAAGAAGGCAACTGACTTTGCAGAGGCTGTAAAGGGTCTTTTGGGTCTCAATGCGATGATAAGTGCTATTGGTCACTTTAATCCGAGAAGCAGTCTTAGCGTTATTGGTAGCTATGAGAAGAGCTTTGACTCAAAGAGCAACACTAAGATACAGGAATACACTGCCAAAATAGATAAGTGCAATGCAAGACTGGCAGAGATTGATGCTGCCTTAGAGGAACTTGATGAACAGAAAGCGGCGGCTGAGATCAGAAAATCTGAAAAAGTCATAGAGCTGAAACAATATTCTGAAGACGAAAAACTGCAGAAAGAAAAAGAGGATCTGCAGAAGCAGATTGATAATATCACTCGTATGAGAGCCACAGTCTATAAGACGATGTGCAAGGATTTCAATGCTTCAATGAGTCCCTTCTTCTCACTTTCTTTAACTAAGAGAGCCTTGGATGTTTTATCAAGACATAACTATTCGGGCAAAGATATTCCTTTTATTCGTGACAAGACTATCGAATATTTGCTTAAACAGAAAATCTGTCTTTGCGGTACCCATCTGGATGAAGGCTCTGTGCCTTATGAAAAAGTGAAATCTTTACTGGATGTTATTCCTCCAAAATCGCTTAGTACATATGTGGCAGATTTCAAGAAGGAATCAAAGCGTAGAGCCGGAGCTCTGCAGGATCTGGTTGAACAGATGCAGGAGAACCTTGCGACCGCTAGTCAGCAGAGTGATGATATTCTGGACAAGACCGATGATATCCACAAGATTGAGACAAAACTCAGTGGGGAAGATGTCAGTGAAAAGGTTCGTGCCATTAATAATGAGGTTCAAATTTGCGTTAAAATTATCAATAAGTGTAATGCCGATAGAGACAAGCTGAACATAGAGCGTGGTGGCCTTGGGAAAGAGCGCGAACGTGCAGATACAGAGAGACAGAATCTGACTTTACTTGATGAAAAGAACCGAAGGACGCAGATGTATCTGACCTATGCCAGAAAGATTTATGAAGAACTGGAGAATGTGTATCGGACAAGTGAAGAAGAAATACGTAATCGCTTGCAGGATACAATTAATGACATCTTCAAGCAGATTTATGAAGGTGGCTTATCATTAACCATAGATCCGAAATATCACATCACAGTTCAGGCTAATGATTATGAGGGTGATGTGGAGACTTCTACGGCTCAGAGCATATCAGTTATCTTTGCATTTATTACTGGCATTATCAAAATGGCCAGAGAAAATCGTAATGCTAATGATGACGATGCCAAGCTGCTTTCATCTGAACCATATCCGCTGGTAATGGATGCACCGTTGTCAGCATTTGATAAGAGAAGAATTAAGACCGTATGCGAGGCTTTGCCAGAGACAGCTGAACAGGTTATCATCTTTATCAAGGATACAGATGGTGAATTGGCTGAGGATTACATGGGCGGCAGAATCGGCAGTAGACATCAGTTTGACAAGAAAAATGAGTTTGAGACCAATTTGGTATAAGGAGGAGCGCCATGTTTGATAAACAATATAGGTTTAAAGGTAGGCATGCTCTTCGTGTGGATCAGCTCACTGGAGTATTCGATGAGTTAAGCAAGGCAAAGCTGATAGACCGTAACGTAGATGTCTATGCGAATGCACCACTGATCGGGTTTTTGTATGGAAGAACTGCTGACCTTGACGATACCAAAAATTCGGAAACCGGTCAGGTATATAATCAGAATGTCATGGGTGATCGTGTAATTTATTCTGGGGATGAATTACAGTATAACTTCTGGCTGATTATGCTGCTTGATGCTAATTATGAGCCCGATGAAGAAAAGCGAATTGATAAGGCTTTCAGGCATTATGGTCAAGATCCTGCTGATGAAGAACGTTTTGATAGCTACGTAAGAGGTGGTATAGACGTTCTTTATGAAAAGCTGGTAGAAGGCGAAAACACACCTGAGGCATTTGCAAATAGGCTTTATGAGTTTATCGATGAGTTTAATGATCGATTCAATAGCGAAATCAGCACAGATGATATCCTACAGCTGTGTGTCAACAAATCATAAGTAAGAGTGAGATGGTTTAATGAGTAATAATGATATAGACAGAGCCTGAAGGCTCTGCCTCAAGAAAAAGGTTGTCTTCCTGTACAGTAGCCATATATAACAAGCGCCGTACGCTGATGCAGTCGGGCAAGATAAAAAATGAGATTTTGACTGAAGATGTTCAGTTTGGGAGTCCCTCAACGGTTGCAAAAATATTGATAGGAGATTCGGTCAATGGAAATATTGTATGGGTAGATTCAAAGGGATATACTCTGAAACAGCTCCTTGCCGAAAAATGAGAAAAGAGATAATGGAGAGTAAGAACGGTATTGAGAGTGCTCTTGCAAATTTAATACAGCTATCATCTGGAAAGGGATTCTTGGTATTTGATGATATTTATGATGTGGCTGACAAATGGGAACTATCCATCAGAGATGTAGACTACCTTTCAAGCTCCATTGCTACCCGAGGAATTCTTATATATGATGAGGCACCGGTTACTAATGCAGCCGGTTCATCAGAAGACGATTACGATGATTATGCGCAAAAAGACTATGAAGTTGTATTTAACAGAGTTGTTGAGCTTGATCCCGGATTAGAGGATTTTATAAACACTGTTCGGGCGATCGTTCCACCTCAGGCACGTGAGATGGATCAGCTGAAATATCAGGTTCAGGAGGGAAATTTATACGCTCGTGAACGAGTGATACAGATGCATTTGAGGTTTGCAGTGCGTATAGCGTTGCAAAGAGCTGAAACCTATGATTGCGAAATTGCTGATACCTTGCAGGAGGCCTGCATCGGGTTAGTAACGGCAGTAGATAGATATGATCCTGGTTCAATTGGTCCTTTTGGTTCATATGCTTCACTTTGGATTTTACAAAATATAGGGCGAGCACAGGCAACTCAAAGGCCTACAGTGTACTATCCTGTTCATAAAAAAGAAGGGTACTTTACAATGTACCCGATTTTGAAGGAAAATGGATACTTGAATTCTGATATATGGACAGATCAAGAAGTAAGAAGGTTGATTCAAGAGCGGCTTGGCTGTAGCATTAATCAGGCGGAGGTTATAATCCAACAATCAATGCCAATCGAATCACTTGATACTGTCTACGAAATGTTTTTGAAAAACATCGAAAGGGATGAAATACAGGACGATGTTTTCGAAAACATTTCCGAAAACGAAATACAGGATGATGCTTTCGGAAACATTAATTCAGATGCCTTCTATTGGAATGATGATGTATATGAGAAAATTGAGCAAAGGGCATTAAGAGAAATGCTTGAAAGACTAATGGGTGAATTAAAAAATCGGGAGCAGGAGGTTCTTAAAGCGAGATACGGTTTTGAAGATGGTGTTGAAAAGACATTAGAAGAAGTCGGACAGAGGTTTGGCGTCACTCGGGAAAGAGTCCGTCAGATAGAGGCAAAAGCTATAGGAAAGCTTTCAAATCCTACGAAATTAAGAAAACTGAAGGGCTTTCTGTCGTTAGGAGTGTAGCACTGCTAAACCGGAAACAAAATAATATTGTGAACTTCCTGAAAAATTAAGCACTATAATTATATGATATATTTTTATCCTGAAACTGAAACAGAGTTAAATATAACGTAAACGCTCCATCGCAAGTACCTTTTCCTATTCGCTTTCAGCTGCAATAATAGTCGCATAACGATACCCCGTCAAAAAAGTTCAGTACTCAACTTTTTTGACCAATGTCAGGAGGTCAGACTATGAGAACTCAAACCAGTTTAACTGCAGAAGAGCTTCGACTACGGCAATGGGCAAATCAGATCAGGGACTATCAGAACGGCCCTCTGATATGAAAGTGGATGCCTGTTGCCAGGAGCATAGCATAACAAAGGCGAATATATTACTATCGCCTGCGTCGAGTACGGAAGGCCTGTCTGGAACTTTGTGGACAATCCCTTTCCTTTGTGGAATTTGCAGCAGAGAAAACTGGCTGAATTGTATGACATGGCAGAGGAAGAAGTGAAAAACTCTCAACAGGATTGAAAGTTTTGGAAAATAAGGAAAAAGTATATTTTCATACTCAAGATAAAATCTTTTATTTTATTTCAAAAGGCGCTGGTTTTTTGTAGGTCTAGGGGGAGTAAATCACTATGGTAAAACCGCAATATTCGATTTTATATTTTAAGGAAAATTTCCTACAGCACCGGGAAGAAGTAGGAAGATTCCTGCGGGAGGGGAAAAAGGTGTTTTGGTTTGGTTCACAGGAGGAAGCAAGCCAGCTGAAAAAAATGTATGAGCCTTTTTCGAAAGCATTTTTTCTGCAGGCGTTTTCTATAACGAATGTGGAAGGCGAACAAGACTTTGATACGGTATCTATCATAGACGGTGTCGGTATTGCGCAGGAGCAAAAGCAGCTCGTGGACTGGCTGGAGGAAAAGATCCCTGTCTTTAATGCGGCTCAGTACCGGGTTGAACATGCAGGAATAGATTCGAATATTGTGGTAAAGGCATCTGCGGGAACTGGAAAGACTACGGTTATGGTGGATCGTATTTTGTATTTAATGCATACGGTCCCGGACCTGAACATGTCGGAAATCTACATGATCACTTTTACCAATGAAGCAACCAACCAGATGAATAACCGCCTTCAGGAGATGCTTTTAAAGAAATATGCCCTGACCGGAAATCAAAAATATTTAAGCTGGCTGGAGCAGCAGTCACAGATGCATATTTCAACAATTGACAGTCTGGCTTATGATCTGTTCCGGCGCTTTGGAACCAGTGTGGGATTTGGCAGAGACTTAGGGATTCAGCCGTTAGAGCGGGAAAGAAAAAATTTAATAAAAGATATTTTATCGGACCAGCTGAATGATAAGAAAAACATTGCATCTCAGCTTGGAATGAATTATTCAGATGCCGGTAAGGTGATCGATGCTTATTGGAAAGAGCTGACAAGAAAAGGATATACAATTTCAGAGGTGCTCAGGAAGGACTGGGGAGATACAGAAGAGGGAACGATACCTTCCAATTTCCAAAGGATTTTAAAAGCAGTTTTGAAGCAGTTTGAGGGAAAGTATGCCCAATTAAAGTTAGAGGAGAATGCAATTTCCATCAACGATCTGCTTTTTGATTTTGGTCATTACTTATTGGAGGAAAGACTGGATTGTAAAGGGCTTGGCATGAAATATTTGTTTGTGGATGAGTTTCAGGATACGGATGCAACCCAGATCCGGACCTTTGCGCGCCTGGTGCAGACCATTCATGCAAAACTGTTTACAGTAGGAGATGTAAAGCAGAGTATTTATTCCTTCAAAGGAGCTACGGACGAAGCCTTTGAAATCCTGGAAGAGGAAATGCCGGGCAAGCTGCAGGTGTATAGTCTTCGAAATAACTACCGTACCTGTGCCAACATTATGAAGGTGATGGAGGAATATTTTTTTGCCTGGTCCAGGGAAGGCGTATTGCGGTATGATGAGGCTGTAAGACCATTTAATACCAATATCGGCAGTGTGGAAATGGAGCTTATAGGGAGTAAGAGTACGATCCATACGCAGACATTGAACATCATCAATGCGGCTTTAAGCGATCTGGAATTGGATATCCGTGCCGGTAGAAAAAAGGTAACGGATCAAACGAAAGTTGCAGTGTTGGTGCGAGGAAATAAGAAGGCGGCTGAAATTGCAGAGTTATGCCGGAAAAACGGAAAAACAGTGGTTCTGAATTCGGATCGTCCATTTTTCCTTTCTCAGGCGGTGCGGGATTTTTATGCGCTGATCAGCTCTTATATTTTTGCAGAGCAGCCCGTATATACCTATAATTACCTGATGACTCCATATGCCGTTTATGATGGAGTGATTTCAGTACCGGAAATGGAAGCAGAAAAAGAAAAGCCAGAAGGTTTGGCAGAGTATTTATCCGGATTCCTTTCTCAAACACAATGGCATAAGTATCAGCGGGAATTCCGGCTTAGACCGGTGGTGGCAGTGCTTAAGGATATTGTGGAAAGCAGTAATGTGATTGAAAACTATATTGCTATGGATAAGGTAAAGATGTATGGGGAGGCATGGACGGAAGCCAAAAAAAATAAGCAGGCGCTGATTGATGCCAAGATGTATCAGAAAAATCTGGACAAGCTGATGGAAATCCTTCAGCAGAGAATGGACGGAGAGTTTGCGACACTTTATGACCTATATGTTTATCTTACGCTTATGATCGCTACAAACAGGGAAGAAATGGAACCGGATATTGATATGGTGAATGATTACACGAGTGTTTATATCATGACAGTCCATAAATCCAAGGGTCTTGAATATGATACGGTAATCCTGCCGGCGATGAATAATCGCTTGGTCCCGAATGAAAGAACTGCTATTCTTCCGGGAAAAGATAAGGTGGCCTGGACATTTGAGCCGGGAAAAAGCAATCAGATGAAAAGCCGGTGGTATGCAGAGCTGCAGCAGGAGGCAGCACAAAAGGGCGTGAAGGAAGAAACAAGAATGTTATACGTTGCCATGACACGTGCGGTAAATCGGCTGATCCTATTGGTAAATAACTGGGAGAACTACGAAAGCTGGTCATCTTTGATCCGAAAGGTGGGGCTGATCAATGAGTAATCGTGTATATACCTATACAAAGATATCTGAATTAAAAAATGCGCCATATTTTAAAGAGATTGCAGCATTGCCGCAGTTGACCATGTCACGGGAAATGGCTGCCAATATCGTGTACGACATGCGGATATTGAAAGGCAATGTTCTGGGATTTTCAAGTTTTGCACAGCGTCTGTTTCCGGGATGGAATACCAGCGCACAAAAGTTTGCGTATATGACAGCTTTGAATCAGTATCTGCGGGACAAAATTGCGGTAACGGACAGGAAAGGAGAGAGAGACTGGCTTTTTGGATGTAAAAAAAATCTGTTTGCAGCAATTCAGAATATAATCCGGCTGGAGGAAGCAAAGGTACATCCGGAAGACGTAAAGGCATCGGATCGGGATATTTCCCTGTTTTTGGAACTGTGGAAATATCTGGAGCAGTTGGACAACAGTATTGTAGATTTCAGAAACAGAATGCAAGAACTGGAAGAGCAGGAGGTTTTTGAACGGGACGTAAACAGAATTTTTCATTTCCACGGCAATAAGGCTATGGTGTGGAACGGCTTTCCATTTTTGACGCCGATCCAGCAGTTTGTGTATGATTGCTTTATAAGATCCGGATATAGTATTTATGCACTCATACAGGATGAAAAGAAATATCCTTATGCGAATGAAATATGGAGACATCTTTATCAGGAAAAAAACGGGTATCCGGCATACGAACAATGGAGGCGTTTTGAAGATCCGACAGCAAAAAATCCACTTGGTGAGATTTTTGAAACCGGGCAGGAAACAACAGCTCCGAATCTGAAAATCATAAAATACAGCAATACCGTAGAGTTCGTAGAAGATATTTCCAGAATCAAGGAAGAGGGCTTTTATCTATACAGTGCGGACGACTATACAGCCAACAGTATGTTAAAGGATTATTTCCCGGAACGCTATGAGGTAAGAAATTTACTGTCCTATCCCATCGGACAGTTTATATATACATTGCATAAAATGTGGGATGAAAATCTGCAGTGTATTACGCTTAGAGCGGATGGATTAAGAAAATGCTTTGCATCCGGCTGGCTCTCGGCGCATGGGAAGAGCAGTATGAACTATACGGATGATCTGGAGAGAATATTACCGTATTTTGAAAACTGCTATACAGTAGAAGAGTGGAAGGAAAGACTGGATCATTTTTCAGAAGTTTATGAGAATGCATATGATATGTTTAAGCCATCAGAAGAGCATCCTGAGGGAGAGGAAAGGCAGCAAAGGCGATTGGCGAATCCTTTCGTGCATTTTGGACCGTTTTCTATAAAAGAAGATCGGGTGGGGGATGTGATCGATATGATCGGTCAATTGATCCAGATGGCACGGACATTATTTGGAAAAAATGAACCGGTTTCCATTCAACAGCATATGAGTAAGCTGGATACCTTGTTATATCAAAAAGATGGTATGCCGCCGGAGCTGTATCGGGAAGAAAGAGAAAAAGTAAAACAAATTTTCGAGGTACTGGAAAATGAAAAGATAAGAGATTTTCTATGCTATCCGGGAGATTTGGCAGCAGCCCTTCTTTCCTTTATGAGTGGGAAGATGGAGGAGGTAGAAAATAATAATGGCCTGAAAACTCTGGTTTTCAACATTTTTCAGATCGAATCCGCGTCTGTTTCCAACATGGGAAAAGTACATATATGTCTGGCAGATATTACAAAGCTGCCGGGAACAGCCGACCGGTACAGTTGGCCTGTAGAGGAAGCTTTTTTGCAGGAGCTGGCAGCTGACAAGGTTGGAACTTATATTCCGAATTGGCTGGAAAATAACCGGCTGACAACGCTGGCGAATCGTTATTATTTCTATAATGCTCTGAAAAACCGGGAGATAGAGCTTTCGTGGATCTATCAACAGGGGGAAAAACGCTTTTCACCTTCCCCATATATAACGTTGTTGGACAAATTATCAGATGCTAAGATCCGGGATGCTGCGATTAGAAATTTGGACCTGCAGTATGTGTCTGGTGTTATGGCCCATAAACGTTTTGAAAAGAACTATTCCTTGAAAGAAAGTCCACAGCAGCATTTATATGAGGACGAGTTAGCCTATTCCTTATGTCCGATCCGATATCTGTACAGCTGCGTATTAGGAGACTGTCCAGCCTATAGGAATGAGTATCAACAAAACAGAGCAATTGTTCGCTTCATACAGATATTAGAAAGATTGTTAAAGGACAGATATTCGATAGAGCAGGTCGCAGAGCAGGTTTTTGAATTATTTCCGTATATTCGAAAGGCGGAGAAACGGCAGATGCTTGATGATGCAGTTCGTTGGGAATTGCCGGATAAAGAGAGGGGATATACCGTTGTTGGCAGCTATAAATATACAGAGGAGCGATTAAATCTTGAATTTCTGGATAATGAAAGCTATTCTTATGCCAAAAAAGCGGCAGCTATGCTGATGAGTCGAGACGGAAAAACAGGTATTTATCCGGAGAGAAGGGGAACGGACGGATCTAGAAACTGCGAGTTTTGCCCGCATATAAGATATTGTTCCTATGCGATTTTTGGAATAGATTACAAGGGTGATAGCGAATGATGGAAAAAGAATTTTGGAAAGCGGTCCGAAGGGTATGGATCGTGGAAGAAGCACCGCAGATCAAGGCTGTAAAAACCCCTTCAGGGGGAAAAAACGATCCGGGTCTGCTCTGTGATCCATGGGATATGGAGGAAGATGATATTCCTTTTGATATGATGGATTTTGATCAGGCGGTGGAGGCCGGACTGACTGGAAAAAGCTATGAAGTAAAAAAGGAATACAGGAATGTGCCGGCAGCAGCACCGGAAGCAATCCTAGTTCCGGAAAAACAAAGGCGCCCCAAGCTGGACGAAGAAAGATTTGAAGAACTCATAAGTCATCAGACGATTCCGGACGATATAGAGGCGTGCAAATTGCTTTTAACATGTGAGTTGCCTGAAAAAATGAAAGAATTGGAATGCAGATTGATAGAACGTTTGGGTGCTCTGCAGGATTGTATCACAAAATTTGGAACGATCTATCAGGCTGATTTGTCTCAGTTTCAGGAATATTATATCCCGGAAGCCTTACAGTTAACGGTTTCCTATCTGGAATATATCGACATGGATATTGACCAGAATACGATAACAAAAACAGAAACAGAGGTTTTAGATGCAATAGAGCAGCTTTTGACAGGAGTCAATGATAAAATTGAAGAGATCCGCAGATTTGCAGCGATCGAGCTTCAGGCCAAGGCAAAAGCCCTGGAAAGCATGTTGAGCCAGGATGGTTATGTAAATCCGGAGTTTAAACTGAAATAAGAGGGAGGAAATCGAAATGCAGGATACAAAATACGATATGGCATTTATGGAAGAACCGTCGTTAAAGGATAAAGAGCTTGCAGAAACAGAGGAAACACTGGCTTCTGCAGGGGCAGTGGATGAGTCCATGCTGTCTGAGGAGGAAAAGAAAAAGGTAGAAGAATATATAAAAACAATCGATATTTCCAATGTTAAACTGGTCAATTCCTATGGCGCCAGCGCCCAGAAGGGTATTTCCGGATTTTCCGTGTCAATCACCAATAATGTAAAAACAAAAGAGTTCGGTGATATTGGAGACAGCTTACGGGAACTTCAGATTGCTATTAACAGCACCACAACTCCGGAAAAAAAAGGCTTGCTGGGGTTGTTTAAAAAGGGAAAACAAAAAGTCACTTTCCTGATCGCCAATTACGAAAGTGCAGAAACCAATATTAAAAAGATTGAGAAAGATTTGCAGAGGCATCAGCAGCAGCTGACAAAGGATGTTTTTGTATTCGATCAGATGTATGATATGAACCTGGAATTTTACAAGGAACTGACCATGTACATTATTGCCGGAAAAAAGGCATTGGAGCAGGCCAGAAAGACGAAATTAGTAGAATTGCAGGAAAAGGCATCTACATCCAAAGATCAGATGAATGCCCAGATTTATAATGATTATGCAGATTCCTGCCGGCGTTTTGAAAAGAGGCTTTCTGATCTGGAAATGACAAGGCTTTTGTCGGTCCAGATGGCACCGCAGATTCGGCTTTTGCAAACCGCGGATCAGGAGGTTGTAGACAAGCTCCGTTCGGATATTCTGAATACCATTCCGCTCTGGAGAAATCAGATGGTGTTGGCGCTTGGAATTGAGCATACGACAAGGGCTTTAAATGCGCAGAGTGCTTTAGATGAAATGACCAATGAAATGTTCCGGAGAAATGCAGAGACCTTGAAGCAGGGTGCGATCGATGCTGCACAGGCTTCTGAGCGCAGCATTGTAGACGTGGATACCATAAGAAAAGTGAATGCAGATATCATTACTTCCATTAACGAGGTGGTTAAGATTCATCAGGAAGGTGCACAAAGACGTGCGGAGGCTTCGGAGGAGCTTGCCAAGATTGAAACAGAATTAAAAGAGGCTTTACTCGAAGCCGGATCCAGGTAAAAAGCAGCATAGGAAAATGCGTCCTATGAAAGAAAAACGCTCCGCAAGGATCGCACTGCGGCGGAATGGTAGAATGTCGTTTACGCGACCCGCCGCAGGCGGAGAATCCTGTAGAGCAGGATTCTTTTTTAAGAAAAGGGAGCTTAGTTTTTCTCGCGAAGGAACAGATACCAGTACAGGCAGCCGACAACGATGACACCGCCGAAGATATTGCCGATGGTGGCAGGGATCAGATTGTTGAGGATAAAGGTTCCGATATTTAAGCCCTCTGCAGCGATGCCGTATGCGGATGCTGTCATCATGCCTGCAGGAATGTAGAACATGTTAGCAACACAGTGCTCGAAGCCGCAGAGAACGAATGCAGAGATCGGAGGGTATACGGCGAGAATTTTGCCGGAAACGTGGGTTGCGCTCATACCCATCCAGACAGCTACGCAGACCATAACGTTACACAGGATACCGCGGAAAAAGACCTCTGAAAAGCTCAGGGAAACCTTTGTGACAGCGGTATTTACCATGTTTTGTGCGAGCAGTCCGTCATACAGCCCGGGAATATGTCCGTATACGAACAGAACGGACACAAACAGGGAACCGATCAGGTTGCCGAGATAAACAAACAGGTAGTTTTTCATAAGTGCCTTAAAGGTGATCTTATGGTCGAGCAGGGAAATGACCATAAGGCAGTTACCGGTGAACAGCTCACTGCCGTTGCAGATAACCATCGCAAGTCCTGCCGGGAAAACGAGGGCGGATACGATCCGGGCTGCGGACGGATTGGTGATGTCTGCGGAAGCAACAGATGCTGCGGCACCTGCCAGTGCGATAAACATGCCGGCGAAGAAGCCAAGCAGCAGCATGTGCAGACCGGGAAGGTTGGCCTTGCGGACGCCGGCAATATCATAGTTTTTTGCAATTTGATCTGATGAAATCATGGGATTTGCAGTTCCTCCTTTTTGGAACCCACAGGTTCCTGTATTTTCTGCGTTTAATAATGGTAATATTGTAACATGCGTCCCGAAAAGCCGCAAGGAGACAGGCTTTCTTGTATGGTAAAAAAAACATTTTTCGTTACAGTTCACTCGTACCTTTTTGTAAGTAAAAATGAGCTGCGAAGCAGCGGAGAGCGTCGAAGACGCGGTTTTGCGAATGGCGCGAGTGAACTGTAACCATTTTTACAGCATCCGGCCGTAACGTAGATTCCCTGCAGAATCATCCGTTCAGCTTTTTCCGGCGGATGCAGCGTTCTTCACGGTTTGCAAGCGCTTTGATTTTTCCTTCCAGCAAAATGGCGCGTCCTTTTTCATTTCTTGTATACACAACATCATAGGCTCCGATATACGGCTTCATACATTTAGCGAAAAGCTGCGCGTCCTCCTTGCGCTTGGAAAAACATTCCGGGACAACGTAAAATCCGTTCAGCCCGCGGAAGCGTTTGGGACTTACCAGAAGGTAGCGCTGGTTATCGACCGCATCGAAAAAATCGTTGACACACTGCGCGAATAAGGCCTTATCGCGTCCGCTTCCTCCAGAAAGAAAAATAACATGATGATCAGAACCAGAAGTACCAGATACGACTTTGCAGTGCGGCTCTTCTAAAAGGTTTTGTGTCTCCAATGCTTTCAAAATGCCATTTCCGAATGCTTTGAGGCGGCGCAGCGGGCTTCCGAGCATGAAAAGCTTTGGAAAGGCTGCGATCAGGACGCCGCCTGTATACAGAGCCATAAAAAATCCGATGACGCCGGAGACTGCGGAACGCGAAGCAAAACCGGTTCCCAGAGCGAAAATCAGACCGATCAAAAGCAGGGCAGAGGTCAGAAGCAGCGCCCGGAGCGCATCCCAGAACAGGACAGAGGTCACATATTTATCCGGAATTTCATTGGTATTGACAACTTCCATTTTGTCGTACACGGCGAGAGAACGCATCCAGCGGTCTTTTAGCTCGCTGCGCTTTTGGGAAAGGGCGAGCATTTTCCGGTTCATGGAAGCTGCGTTGCTTTTAGTAAAAGGAGGGCGGATGATGGAAAGGCGGTCGATGCCGTTTTCGATGGTATCTTCCGTATAATGCAGTCCGAGAAATTGCTCCATGCGCCGACAGAGCAGCATGTAATCCTCGCTGATTCTGTCTTCGGGGCTTTGCTGGACTTCTTTCCGGGGCTTTAGGCAGACGAGATGCCAGATATTGCTCGTCTTGTTCGGGTCTTCTTTCCAGACGCGGATAGCGCGGCCGCGCATCTGATTGCTGAGCATAAAGGAGCCGACAAAGCTTGCCAGAATCAGGGAATTGATGCAGGGAGAATCCCAGCCTTCTCCGAGCAGGGATTTCGTGCCGATCAGAACCTGCATTGCGCCCTGTGCAAAAATGGCAGTAACGGCTGCAGTGAGGGCGCGCGCGTCCCCCGTGGCGGTCACTTTTAAGTAGTCGTTTTCCGAAAGGCTGCCGATAGCGGAAAACGTGAGTTTGATTTTGGCGTCGGTCTGCTGCAGCAGCGCTTCTTTTGCCTCTGCCGGTATGATGACGACGCTTCCGCACAGAACGCCTAACCGGATTGTTTTATGCTTTTTTTCATTTTCCCTGCGGAGCATTTCAAAAAAGGGAAGAACGCCGAGGGACGCGATCGTCGCTTCGGGATTGCCGATTGCTTTTTCATATTCTTTTCGGATATAATCGGTCAGAATCAAAAGGCGCAGGGAGCTGCCCATCGAATCGTACTCCGAAAATACGATATCCCGGATGCTGTTTGCTTTGCCGAGGGAATTGGTCAGCAGCTTTTCGACTGCTGCACTTTTGGTCAGGATGACTTTTTTCTTTTCGATCAGACCCTGGGATTTTAGCTGGTCGATCAGCATTTCCCGGTAAACCTTATCACATAGATAGGAATCGTTGTCATCGTATAAAAAGCCCTGCAAAAGCCGTTCCATCCACTTCGCGCCCATGGCGGGCAGCTTTTTTGTCCCGAGCAGCCGTTGCAGACGCGCAGGGAATGCTGCATTTTTGCTCTGCAGATAAATCAAAATTGCCTCGAGATATTCCGGGTCATCGAGAAGAAGGTCATCCGAAATCTGACCGTTTAAACCTTTGTGTGTCTCAATCACAGTGAGCAGCTGGGAATCCTGCATCAGGCTTTGCAGCATCTGACTGCTGCGCTCTTCAAAATTTTGAATTTCTTTTGTTTCCGCTGTGGTCGGATAATTGAAATAGACATAATCCTGATGCGGGCAGAGACTTCCCTCTTTTACCAGCTCCGGAATCGTGATTTCCTCATCGATATCTCCGCACATATTCATGTAGCGCGTCCACATCGCAGGCGTGGAATCATAGGGCGGGGTAGCGGTCAGGGAAATGGTTCTCAGAGAAGAAAGCTGCGATTGGAAGGCTTCGAGGGATTTCCACCATTCGCTGCGCAGATGATGGCATTCGTCGAGGCAAAGCAGTTCGATGTTGGCATTTTTCATGGTTCGAACTAAGTCAAAGTCAGAATAATCGACTTCTTCGCTGTCGGTCGGGGCGGTATCCTCGCCGGGCGTTTCCGTGCCGCAAAAACGGGTCATTGCACTGTGAAGCGCCTGATAGGTTGCGACCGTAATGGCCTTCGGCTGCTTCAGGCTCAGGGAGACGTAATCCTCCAGTGCGTATCCGTCGCATAAAAAGGCTTCCTGAATCCTTGCTGCCCACTGTTCCCGAATCGTGATGGAGGGTGCCAAAATGAGCGTGTTCGCATTCAGGCGTTTGATCAGTTCGATGCCGAGGGTCGTTTTGCCGGAACCGGGCGCGGCGACGATGTGAATTTTGTCGTCGGACAGATAGCGGCTGACATTTTGCAGAACCCGCGCCTGGTAGCTGCGCCAGGTTCCGTGAAATTCCAAAATTCCTTCATAATTCATAAGAGGTTCTCCTTAAAGAATCAGTTCCTGAAGTTTTATTAGAAAGGCGCGACTATTTTATTCTATCTTATGGTGCGTTTATCCTTCCTGTCAACTCATTTCCCAGCTTTACGAAACCGGGAAATGGCGCTATACTGACGGTAATACGACGCACGGTCACAGTATTATGTAAACTGAAGAAAAGGCGGAAACAGTATGGAACGACCACAGGCAGAATGGCTGATTGAGTTTTTGGAAAAAGCCGGAAAGTTAAAATCGGTGCCGCGGCATTGCATTACACCGGAAGGCGTGCGGGAAACGGTCGCGGGACATTGCTGGAGAGTTTCTCTGATGGCGTGGCTGTTGAAAGAGGAATTGCCGGATGTCGATATGGAAAAGGTAATCCATATGTGTCTGCTACACGATCTCGGAGAAGCGGTAACGGGCGATATCCCTGCATTTGAAAAAAAGGAACAGGATCGTAACGTGGAGCGAAAAGCCGTGGACGGACTGCTTTCGATGCTTCCGGGCAAAACCGGTGAAGAGGCGAAAGTGCTTTTTGCAGAGATGAATGCGCTCAAGACAGAGGAAGCGAAGGTTTACAAAGCGCTGGATAAGCTGGAAGCTGTGATCGCCCATAACGAAAGCGACATCAGCACCTGGCTGCCGCTGGAATATGAGCTGCAGCAGACCTATGCAGCGGAAAGCGTCAAGGGCTTTCCGATTTTGGAGGAAATTCAGAGGCTGGCAGTAGAAAAGACGCTGGAAAAAATCGCGGAAGAAAAAGCGGGGAGGAATCCGGATGATGGAAGAAGAGAAGAATAACGTAGAGAATTCTGCAGAACCCACAGGCGATCAGGCGGTTGATCTGCAGTCGTCAGGCGATCAGGCGGCTGATCTGCAGTCGTCAGGCGATCAGGCAGCTGATGCGCAGTCGTCAGCCGTGGTGCCGCTACAGCCTGACAAACCGCTTTCTGGCAAAGAACTGCGGCGTCAGAAAAAAGAAGCCGCTGCAGCGCAAAAGGCTGAAGCTGCCGCACAGAAAGCACGGGAAAAAGCCGAGGCAGAAGCGCAGAAGGCACGCCAGAAGGAGGAATCGCTCGCTGCGAAGCTGCAGCGCCGCCAGGAGAAAAAAGAATACCGGCAGGGCGTCCGCCAGGAACGCGGACAGGAAATAAGACTGCTCTGGCATATCGTGGAATTCATCATGCTTGTGACGTTTATTGTGCTTGCGATTGATCAGGTGGGATTGTACGGATTTTTGTTTGTATGGTTCTTTATCGCGCTTGCAGCGGCATCCATTGTGCTGCTGCTTGCAGGACTGATCCGCGCGTTTCGCAAAAAACGCGCCGGAATCATGATTTTGGTATCCCTGATCGGAATCATCGGATGTATCGCGTGGTTTATTTTTCTGGTTTCGTCAAAACTGATCTGAGGGTGCCGGAACGAAAATTAGGAGAGTCACATGGCTCTCCTAAAATTTTATTTCATAGGAAAATGCGTCCTATGAAATAAAAACGCTTCGCAGGATTCTTTTTGAGAAAAACAGATTCAAAAAATGGCTGAACAGGGAAACGTCGGAGGAAAATTCTGCGTTTATAAGGAGTAGGAACGTACATTGCGCCGGGAAATGCAGAATTGCGACCCCGCGTGGTTTACACGATCGGAACTCCTGCAGGCAGCATAATTGATTCAGCAAAAAAGCAGGCCGCAGTCGCGGAAGAGGAGAGGAACAATGGAGGACGATAAAATCATCGCCCTTTACTGGGCACGAAAGGAAGAAGCAATTTCGGAAACGGACAGAAAATACGGCAGCTATTGCCGCAGCATTTCTTTCCGGATTTTAAACGATAAAGAGGACAGCGAGGAATGCGTCAACGATACCTGGCTGCATACCTGGAACGCGATTCCCCCCGGGAAACCGGAATTTCTGGCGGGATTTCTGGGAAAAATAGTGAGAAACCTTTCGATCAGTAAATATCGGGCAGGGCATGCCCAAAAGCGCGGAAGCGGCGAGACGCAGGCGCTTTTGGACGAACTGGAAGAATGTATTCCATCCGGCAAAAGTGTAGAGGACGAGATCGAGGGCAGGGAAACCGCCGCAGCGATCAATCGTTTTCTGGAAACACTGGACGCCGAAAGCCGGAAAATATTTGTCCGGCGGTATTTCTGGGCAGAGCCGGTTAAGGAGCTGGCAGGCAATTTGAATATCAGCGAGGGCAAGGTAAAGTCGCAGCTGTTTCGGATGCGGGCGAAGCTGAAAATGCATCTGGAAAAGGAGGGGATTGCACTGTGAAAAAGAATGAAAAGCTTTTCGACGCCATGGGACAGATCGATGAGCGATATATTGCGGAGGCGCTGGAACCGATGCATCAGGAAAGCGCAGGGACTTCGGATGAAAATAAAGCAGCGATGCCCAAAAAGGGAAAATTGTTTTTTTACCGACAGCGGCGCACAGTGGCGGCAGCCGCTGCTCTCGTTATCTGCATTGGAGCAGCCGGAATTGCACAGTGGCGGCTGCATTCGGAAGAACCCGGACCGGAGATGGCGGCCTATGATATGGCAGAGCTGAGTGAGGAGGATGGAATTGCACCGCAGGCAGAAGATGCAGCGGCTGATACTCCGGATGCGGGCGAAAATCAGGGGGCGGCAGCTGACCGGAATGCGGCACAGGGACGTATGGTCAACAATACAGAGATCTGTTTCGCAGAAATTTATCTTGAGGTTGCAAAGGCAAACTCCGGGGAAATTACCTGGCGGATTGTCAATAAAAGCGACACAGAAACCGTCGGCTGGGGAACAGATTATACGCTGGAACGTTTCACAGAAAACGGTTGGGAAATGATTGAAAATTCCGCCGCAGCTTTAGAAACACAAAAAGAAAGCAGTCAGGCGGTTGCAGGAGAAACCAAAGAAGGAACACTGGATTTGGCTGCTGATGGTATCCGGCTGGAGGCAGGGCAGTATCGTTTGAAAAAAGAATGCCGGATTTTTGACGACCAAAACAACCGCCAGACGGAGCTGATCGCAGAATTTCAGGTTGAACCGTGACCTTTGGCTATAAAGATTTTATTGAGTGCCACAGGTTGTTTTCGAAACCTGTGATTCTGACATCATGATTGTCACAGAGCTGATTTTGTGGTAAACTGATAACAGTTTAGACACAGCGGTGGAGAACTCTGTGAAGCAGGCTTTAAGGCCGGGGCTTTTGACTCAGACATCATAGTTCATGACAATAGAATGCTCGCAGAGCGTGCATCCTATTGTTTTACAGGCAGGAAAAGGAGGACAGACGGAAGATGGACGGAACATTTTTTCTTTTGGCAGGCGGACTGCTGATCATTCTTTTTGCAGTAATTGTGGCGGTTGTTTCCTCTGTGACATCGGCGGTAGCGGCGGATGTAGACGATGAGGAAGACTGATTTTCCTGAGAAAAGCGGCAGAAAAGCGGCGATTCAAAATATCAGACGAAGATAAAAGGGCAGCAGGCGCAAGAAAGAGCCTGACTGTCCTTTTTAAAGTTTATGCCCGGATATGTTTAAAAGGCAGAACGAATAAATTTTACGGCAAGACGAGCTTTTTATCTTTCCATTTCGATATCTATACAAATAGTTTGTAAAATCTTGACAAAATACAAACTAACTGATTGTAAAATACTGGAAAATACAAACAGTTAGTTTCTCTTCATCTGTGCAGCCAGAAGGTATGATAAGAATATCAGACTAAATTCTGGAGGTGGACATCATGGAGAAGGATGTTTATGTCAAAATTGGTGAACGGCTCCGAAAGCAACGCAGGATAATGGGCCTGACGCAGGAGCAGGCAGCAGAGCTTCTTGGAGTATCAACCACCTATTATGGGGAGATTGAGCGTGGAAACCGCAAACTGACAATTCCGCGGATTCTGACCGTTTATGAAAAGATGAACCTTGAACCTACTTATCTTCTGACCGGAGAAATCCTGACAGACAAGGTTTATGATGAAATTTTTGATGGTTGTCCCAGAGAAAAGGAGCAGGCCCTGGAGGAGGTACTTAGAAGTATTTCACGCCTGTACTGAAGACCGACTGTTTCGAGACAAAGGGGGACCATGATGAGTGGAGAGAGAAATTCGTTTGATAACTTTGAAGAACTGTATACAAACTGTTATTGGCTTGTATACCGATATGTCCGTCATATGGTTGAAAAAGATCTGGCGGCAGCAGAGGATGTGACACAGGAGGTGTTTCTGGTTGCATATCAGAAATGGCAGGAGGTGCGCAGACATCCGAATCAGAAAGGTTTTTTGCTGCTGACAGCTAAAAATAAATTGAAAAAATGGTATGAGCAGCAAGGAAAAATACAGACAGAAGGCCCAGGGCAGGAAGAAAAAGCTGCCCGAAGGCCGGATTCCGGTCAGGAAGGATATTATGTACAGGCAGAATGGAACGCCTTTCTGGAGCAGATTTTTTCCATGCAGGAGCTTTTGATCTGGAAGTTTTATTATGAAAACGGATTTTCCTGCGCGGAGATTGGGGAAAAGATTGGAATATCGGAAAGCAACACAAAAGTCAAGCTGTTCCGAATGCGACAAAAATTAAAAAGCTGTATGGAGGAGTAATCTGACAGGCAGGGGTATGAAGAATCCGGGGATGATTTTGGAAGGATAGCTGTTCGCAACGTATGACTGGCAACAAAGAAGGAGGACAGAAACGTGTCTGAAAAGAAGAATTCACTGGAAGAGAAACGTATTCTGCAGAAAAAGCTGCAATGGTATACGCTGGAAGCGGAGGAGGGGGAGTTTAACGCGACGGAAGTGGAGGCAATGTTGGAGCGTCTGGATGAGCTGGAATCGCTGCCGGAAAAGGAGGACGGAGCAAATTTTTCGGAGCCCAAAGAAGCTTTAAAGCGGTTTTACCAAAAATATGCAGGGGAAAATGTGGAAAATTGAGTAAAAAAAAGAGGGCGGATGTGGAAATCCGGTCTCTTTTGTTTTGACAACGTATAGGCGCTATGTTAAACTTAGGAAAGTAAAAAGTGGGGCAATATACCCGATTTTGAAAAAATATAAGACGGAAAAATGGAACGTTCGCGGAATATTTTGAAATTCTGTACCGAAGACACAGCTGCGGATACCTGACCGATAAGATAAAATCATGAGGTGAGTACCTTGGATAAGTACGAATATAAGCTGCGCCTTGAAGAGATCAAGACGCTGAACAAAAAGGGCCGTTTTCAGGAGTCCGCACAGATTGCGGATACGATCGACTGGAAAAAGGTCCGTAATACCTCCACACTTGGAATTATCAGCGATGTTTATAAGATAAACCGAAGATTTGACGACGCCAGGGAGATCCTGCTTCTGGCAAATGAAAAAAGTCCGCAGAACAGGCGGATTGTCTATGCGTTGTGCGATCTGGCGATCAAGACCGGCCAGGTTGTGGAAGCTGTGGAATATTATAAGCAGTTTGTACAGCTTTCGCCAAACGATAACAGTAAGTATATCCTGTTGTATAAAATTTACGAGGCACAGGATATCAGCCTGGAAGAGCGGATCGCTGTTTTGAAAGAGTACAAAAAACGCGAATATAATGAAAAGTGGGCATATGAGCTGGCATTTTTGTATCACAGGGTCGGACTTGCCACGGAGTGTGTAGAGGAGTGCGATCAGCTGATCCTCTGGTTCGGTGAGGGCAAATATGTGCTCAAGGCGATGGAGTTAAAGCGCCTGTATGTACCGCTTTCGCCTGCACAGCAGCAGCTTTACGACAGTCAGTACGGCGGCAGAAACGCAGTAGAGGAAGAACCGCAGGAAGCGCCTGCACAGGAACAGACTCAGGCAGTCCGGTCTGCTGAAAGCAAAGAAAAAGCAGATCTGGATATCCATGTAAAACCGATGGATATGGGACAATATAATACGATCAATTTACAGGAAGCGCTTGCCGCGAGCATGCGTGACGTGTTTGCAGTTGACAGGGAAGAGGTAAAGACGGCTTCTCCTGAGCAAGAAGAACCTGACCTGATGAAAAATCAGCAGACCGTTTACGCTGCAGAAAATGGAAATGGGGAATATCAGGAAGACATTTCCCGTGTCCTTGAAGAATCTGACCAGTGGGACGCACAGGCAACGGGACAGCTCGATATGGAAGAGACGAAGCTGGCGGCAGATGCAGTGGACGCGGCAGAGCCCGTCAGCGTGCAGCCTACACAAAGCACACCGCAGGTGTATGCTGACGAAGAACCGACATTACCTGTCGCATCGTCCAGCGGGGAATGCGCTTACGTTGCCGAGCCGGTAAACGCGCAGCCTGAGGCACCCATCCTCGCGGCGCAGCCCGCGCCGGAACAGACTCCTGCGGTGACAGATCCTGCGGATGCCGGAATGCAGGAAATCCATCCGGCGGTGGTGGAGACTCCCTGGATGCCGATGGAAACCGACAAAATCGAACACATACAGGGCGTGGAAATACAGGAAAAGGCTGCGGCAGTCCCGGAAAGACAGCCGGAAAGGAAGGCTGTTGTGGGAAACACTAAGATAGAACGCCAGACGACCGGCCAGATGAACATCGAAGAGGTGCTCAAGGAATGGGAACGGCTGAAAAAGGAAAATGAAGAAAAGAGAAAACAGGAAACCAGACAGTGGATGCTCCAGCAGACAGGTTCCCTGTTTGATGATTTTGATGAAAGCTCCAGAAACGGCGTGCTGGAACAGCTGCAGAGAGAAGAATCCCTGCCGGTAGAAGACGAGAAAGCTCCTGCAAATGCTGAAAATCAGGAAGCGCCTGTAGGAGACAGAGCTGCTGTAGAGACGACTGCAGCAAAAGCACCGCTTGTCGATCCGTCCAGAGAAACCGAGACGGAAGAACTCGAAGAGATTGAGGAAGCACCGCCGGTGGCGGATGCCGCACAGGGCTACGCAGAGCAGAATGCAGAAACAGAAGCGCAGGATGCAGAGCCGGTACAGCGTTATGCGAAACAGGCCGCACCGGAAAGGATCGGAGCGCCTGCAACAGAAGAAACCAAAGCATCGCGTCAGGAAGCACCTACACCGCAGCCGGAGACCTCCGGAGAAGAAAAGCAGCTGCAGGAGCGAGTATCTCAACAGCAGGCAGCCGAGCGTGTGCGCAGCATGACAAAGGCAGAACGCAAGCTTTTTGCCCAGTTCATCCCGACCAAACGCGCAATGCGCCAGCTGGTCGCAGCGCTGGATGAAATCAGCCTTTCTGCGTACACCGGAAACGTTGTGATTACCGGTATGCCAGGCTCCGGTACACTGAAACTGACAAAATGTATGATCCGCGAAATTCAGGCGTCCGACGGAAACTTCTCCGGCAAGGTTGCCAAAGTGAACGCGGAGCTGATCAATAAAAAAGATGCAAAAGCGCTTGTGGAAAAGGTTGCAAACGGCGCGCTCGTCATTGAGAAAGCCGGAAAGCTTTCCAACGAGGGATGTGAGAAGCTTGCAGACGCATTGAATCAGGAACATACCGGCATCATTGTATTTGTATTGGATGAAAAACGGGCGATCGACCGTTTATATAAGAAAAACGGAAGACTGATGGAAAGCTTTACCGCGCGGTTTGATATCGCGGCGCTGGACAGCGCAACGCTGGTCAAATACGGCTGTCAGTACGCATATACACAGGAGTATTCGATCGACGAGCTCGGCAGGCTCGCCCTGCATACCAGAATCGAGGATATGCAGACCAGTTCGCATGCCGTTACGGTGGGGGAAGTGCGTGACATCGTGGATGAGGCGATTGCTCATGCAAACCGTAAGACGATCGGACACTTTATAGATATTGTGCTTCGGAGACGCTACGATGAAGATGACATGATTATTTTGCGGGAGAAAGACTTTATCTGAGCGTTTCAAATATATCCAAACAGGGGGTTATTATGGCAAAGGCAAAGACAGCGAAAGCAGTAAAAGCGGCGAAAGTGCCGGAAACGGTATACATTTCGGAGGCCGACCAGTATCTGTTTGCTCAGGGGACGCATTACGATATTTACAAAAAGCTGGGCGCACATCAGTCTGTAGAAGACGGGAAGAAAGGAATGAGCTTTGCCGTCTGGGCACCGCACGCAGCCAGCGTTTTTGTGATTGGAACGTTTAACAGCTGGAATGAGACTGCAAACCAGATGGAAAAGCTGGGCCCCGGCGGAATTTATAAGACGTTTATTCCGGACGTTGGTCTGGGAGAGCTTTACAAATTTCTGATTATCACGCCGGACGGCAGAAAGCTGTACAAGGCAGACCCGTTTGCAAACCAGGGGGAGGTACGTCCGGGAACTGCTTCTGTTACGACAGATATTTCCAATTTTAAATGGTCGGACAGCAAGTGGATTGAAGAAAGAAACGCGCAGGATCCGGAAAAAGCGCCGGTTGCAATTTATGAGTGTCACATCGGTTCCTGGATGAAGCATCCGGAAACGGAGGATGGATTTTATAATTACAGAGAATTTGCGGATCGTATCGTAGAATATCTGAAAAAGCTGAAATATACCCACATCGAGCTGATGGGAATCGCGGAGCATCCGTTTGACGGCTCCTGGGGCTATCAGGTAACCGGCTATTATGCACCGACCTCTCGTTACGGAACGCCGGAGGATTTTGCATATCTGGTCAATAAGCTGCACCGCAATAAGATCGGTGTCATTTTGGACTGGGTACCCGCCCATTTTCCAAAGGACGCCCACGGTCTGGCAGATTTTGACGGTGAGGCGCTGTTTGAATATCCCGATCCCAGAATGGGCGAGCATCCTGAGTGGGGAACTAAAGTATTCAACTATGCCAAGAGCGAGGTTAAGGGCTTCCTGATCACAAATGCCCTGTACTGGATTAAGGAATTCCATGTAGACGGACTGCGTGTGGATGCGGTTGCCTCTATGTTGTATCTGGATTATGGCAGAAAAGATGGAGAATGGGTGCAGAACCGTTACGGCGGCAATACAAACCTGGATGCGATCGAATTTTTCAAGCATTTCAATTCCGTGATCCGTGGAACTTATCCGGGTATCATGACGATCGCAGAAGAGTCTACGGCGTGGCCGAACGTGACCGGAAAAATCGGCAGTGACAGCCTTGGATTTACGTTTAAGTGGAATATGGGCTGGATGCACGATTTCTGTGAATATATGAAGCTGGATCCTTATTTTAGGAAGAATGATCATCATGCGCTGACCTTTGCGATGTCTTATAACGATGCGGAGGATTATATTTTACCTCTGTCTCACGATGAGGTCGTACATCTGAAATGCTCGATGGTCAACAAAATGCCCGGCTACAAGGTGGACAAGTACGCAAACCTGCGCGTCGGCTATACTTATATGCTCGGGCATTCCGGCAAAAAGCTTTTGTTCATGGGACAGGAGTTCGGACAGGAGCGCGAATGGAGTGAGGCCCGTGAGCTGGACTGGTTCCTGCTGCAAAATGAGCTGAATCAAGGACTGCAGGATTACGTGGCAGAGCTTTTAAAGCTTTATCGAAAATATCCCTGTATGTATGAGATCGACAACAGCTGGGACGGTTTTGAGTGGATCAATGCGGATGATGCAGATCGCAGCACTTACAGCTTTATTCGTAAAACCAGTGGAGAAAAGACAAAGAGATTGCTTTTTGTATTGAATATGACGCCGGTAGAGCGTAAGGATTACTGCGTTGGGGTACCGGAAAAGAAGAAATATAAGCTGGTGTTAAACAGCGCGGAAAAACGCTTTGGCGGCAGCGGAGAAGAACTGAAAACCGATTATACAGCAACTGCAGAGCCCAGCGACTACAAGCCGTACCGGATCACCTTTGACCTGCCTGCATATGGCGCACTGGTATTTGCATTCTGAGAAATGTGTTGTGCGGGTATTCTGATGCCGCAACCAATAGAATATACGCATTGCGGATATTGTTAGAGAGAGAAAAGGACCAAGGGTTCCAAGGGGAATCCAGGGTCCTTTTTTATTCATGACAATAGAATGCTCGCAGAGCGTGCATTCTATTGTTTCATAGGAAAATGCGTCCTATAAAATAAAAACGCTTCGCACGGATCGCACGCACTGCGGCGGAATGGAAGAATGTCGCTTGCGCGACCCGCCGCAGGCGGAGAATCCTGCTTCGCAGGATTCTTTTTTACAGAAAGCGCATCGGAAAAGAGGCCCTTTTGTTTGCTCCTGTTTTCCACTTTTGTATCGTGTGAAAAATACGGTCAGGAAGGATCTTATGCGCCAAATTACACGTCTCCTGCAGAGACTTTATCAAGTCCGTTCCACTGATTGAGGAGATAACGGTAACGTTTCATGGCGGCATTGAGCTGAAAAATGTAGCAGTCGATCAGATCGGGATCGGTCGCGTATTCGAACCCGGCATAGGCATTGTCCAGCTCCCATTTGGCGAGCTGCAGATTGTTTCTCAAGGCTTCTTCGGGCGTTTTTGAGGCAAGCTCAGCGGACGGTCTGCCGCCGATGCGAAAAGAAACTTTCATGTGTGTTCCTCCCGGACAGATAAAGTGGTAACGTTCGAAATCCCCGGTATTCTGACAGCTTTGGCAGGGGAGTTTGTTACAGTATAGAGAAAAACTGGAAGAAATATACATCCGGACAATGAATATCCGGGCAGGGAGAAAAAATATCTGCGGTTGTTTCCATCGTATGATACGAATATCTGCGTGACAGGCAGGAATATATATAGATCAACGAAGTCCGGGCGGGAGGGCTTATGAAAAAGGGAGCGGAGCTTGCGCTGAATTTTATGCTGCGGCTGGTTTTTGGAATGATCGCCATTTTTCTGATAAACGGATATCTGCAGGAAAAAGGACTGGATGCGTGCGTCGGAATCAATGCGCTGAGTGCGTTGACGTCTGGATTTCTCGGACTACCGGGTGTTGCATTGTTGTACGGCGTGCGGGTGTATTTGATGGGGTAAAAATACATAAAGATTGCATACCAGGTTTGTCAAAACGTCACAAGTAACATTTAAGGTACTATCTTGCGCTGGACAGTACAGAAAATCCGGTCTATACTTTGTCTTACCATCAGGCGGGATCAATGCAGAGGCATCTGATCCCGGTCCATACCGCTGATTAGCGGTTCTTATATTTTCTGAATTCTGTATTCTGTTATTTAGGAAATTACCAGGAGGAATACGAACAATTGAATAGACGGACATTGGCGATTTGCGATCCGGAGCAGGCGTATGCATGCAGGCTGATGGATGCGCTGAGCAGACGGGAGGATTTTCCGTTTGAGGTGTTGGCTTTTACGGGAGCAGAGCGTTTACAGGATTCTCTCGCCCGAAAGCCGGTACAGATTTTGCTGATCGCGCAGGGGCTTTTTCGGGAAGAGATGAAGGACTGGGTACGGCATGTCATTTTGCTGCAGGAGGAAGAAAACAGCCCGGTACAGGAGCTTCCGTGCGTGAGCAAGTACAGCAGTGTGCTCCGGATTGCCAAAAAAGTCACGGAGACGGCGATGCAAACAGAGAAATTGCCATTTTTGCAGACGGTAGGGAAGGCTTGCGTGTACGGATTTTATACGCCGGTAGGACGCAGCCTGCAGACAACGCTTGCGCTGACGATGGGACAGCTTCTGGCGGCAAATAAGAGGGTGCTGTATCTGAATTTTGAGTGCTGTGCAGGGCTGACCGAGATGCTTGGAAAACAGGCGGATAACACAGAGTTTGCAAGTTTGCTGTACTATTTGCAGGAGTCTAAGGAGCAGTTTTTAGGCAGACTGTATCAGGCAGCGGAGTGCATCAACGGAATGGATTTCATTCTTCCGGCGTCATGCGGGTACGATCTGTACGGAATTGCCAGAGAGGAATGGCGGCGTCTGCTGGATTTATTGGATGACGGGCAATATGACGTCATTCTATTGGATCTGTCGGATGGGGTGCAGGGATTATTTGATGTCCTGCGGCGTTGTACGAGGATTTACACGATCGTACGGGAGGACGGCTTTGCCGCCGCGAAGCTTGCGCAGTATCGGGAGACGCTGGAACGGACGGATTATTCGGACGTCTGGGAGCGCTCGAAAAAGTTAAAATTGCCATTTTTCTGCCAGCTGCCCAAGGACATCGGAAATCTGTCGTCCGGGGAGCTGGCGGAATATACGAAGAAAGTGTTGGATGCAGATGAGCAGGGCGGTGTATGAACAGTTCCGCGTGCAGGTGAAGCAGGAAATTCTGCAGAAGCTGGACTGCGGACTGGATTTTTCGGATGGGCAGGTACGACGGCTGATAGATGAAAGGCTCTGCAGAAGCGACTGTATCGGCAGGCTGGACGTGGTAGAGCGAAGAAAGCTCGGCAGAGAGCTGTTTGCGGCGATTCGGGGTTTCGATGTACTGCAGGAGCTTCTGGAGGACAAGCGGATTACGGAGATCATGGTCAATGGGCCGGATCGGATTTTTATCGAAAAGGACGGCAGGCTTACGCAGTGGCAGGGACGGTTTGAAAGTCCTGCACGGCTGTTGGATGTGATTCAGCAGATCGCGGCGGGCTGCAACCGGGTTGTCAATGAGGCGTCTCCGATTCTGGATGCAAGGCTTTCCGATGGTTCACGGGTAAACGTCGTGCTTTCTCCGGTTGCGTTAAACGGTCCTGCGATGACAATCAGGCGGTTTCCGGAAGAGGGAATGACGCTGGACAGGCTGGTGGCGCTTGGGTCGATTACAGAAGAATGCAAAAGCTTTCTCGAACTGTTGGTAAAGTGCCGGTACAACATTTTTATCAGCGGGGGTACGGGGAGCGGAAAGACGACGTTTCTAAATGCGCTGTCGCAGGCGATTCCGCCGGAGGAACGAATCGTGACGATCGAGGACAGCGCAGAGCTGCAGTTAAAATATGCGCAAAATCTGGTTTCTCTCGAAACCAGAAACGCCAACATGGAGGGATGCAGAACGATTTCCGTGCGGGATCTGATCCGCAGCAGTTTAAGAATGCGGCCGGATCGGATTATCGTCGGAGAAGTTCGCGGTGCAGAGATCTGTGAGCTGCTGACTGCCTACAATTCCGGGCACGCCGGGAGTATGTCGACCGGGCACGGAAACACAGCGCGGGACATGCTGCTTCGGATGGAGACCATGCTCCTGATGGGAATGGACATTCCATTGTCTGCCATACGAAGACAGATCGCATCGGGAATTGATATTTTAGTGCATCTTGGAAGGATGCGGGACAAAACCAGAAAGGTACTGGAAATCGCAGAAATTACAGGATTTTCGGAAGGGGAGATTACGACCAGGACGCTGTATGCCTTTGAAGAGGACGAAAACAGTACGCGGGAAAAGGTCAGCGGCAAACTGGAAAAGAAAGGAGAACTTTGTCATGTGGAAAAGCTGGAAGCGGCGGGATTTGGCTGAGAATAAAACAGACTATTCCAAATACCGGTTTTCCTGGCAGGAATATTTGCTCTGCTTTTTCAAAGCATTTTTTGCAACAGGCGCTTTTACAGGGATGTTCTACCGGTCATGGCTTGGAATGCTGGCGTTTCCGGCAGTATGGAAGGTTTTATACGGACGCGACAAAAAGAACAGAATTCAAAAAAGAAAGGAAAGACTTTCCCTGCAATTTAAGGATACCATCCTGATGGTGACGGCAGGTATCCAGGCAGGGAGCTCCATAGAAAATGCGTTCCTGGATGTGGAACGCGAAATCGGCGTCCTTTACGGACAAAATAGCGAGATGGGACAGGAGCTTGCACTGATTCGTAAGGGATTGACAAACCGGGTGGCGCTGGAGCAGATGCTTCTGGATTTTGGCAGGCGCAGCGGCATCGAAGAAATCCGGGATTTTACAGAGGTGTTTGCAACAGCGCGGCATCTGGGCGGCAACTTAAAGGAGATGATTCAGAGAACGGCAGACCTGACGGGACAGCGGATGGAAACGCAGCGGGATATTGCGACGATGCTGGCGTCGAGAAAATATGAGCAGAAGGTGATGATGCTGATTCCGTTTTTACTTTACGGCTACATGCAGGTGTCGTCGAAGGGATTCTTTGACGGACTGTATCATAACCCGGCAGGAATCGCGATTATGACGGTCTGCCTCGGGCTGTATCTGGCGTCGTGCGTGCTGGCGGAGAAAATTATGGATATTCGGGCGTGATAGAGGACATGTGGAAACAGAAAAAAGGAAAAAAGGTTGGACTGTTTCATTCGTGTGCGCTGCGGCTGGTAGTGTTGCAGAAAAAAATGGAACGAAACCGAGGCGGCAGGAAAACGGGAAACAGGCAGGGACAGGAAATTTTGTGCCGGATCTGGGGGCGGGAAACAGGCGCTCTCAAATATTGGGAATTTCAGGTTCGAAAGACAGAGCGCCTGCTGGCGATCCTGTCCGCCGGGCTGGCGATGGCGCTGCTCTGTCAGATTTTTTTGACGACAGGAGGTTTAGAGCCATTGACAGAACTGCTTCGCCCGGACAGCGGGGAAGGAGACCGGACGTATGTACTGGATGCTGAGGTCGGAGACGAAAAGCTGCGGAGGATTTCGGTATCGGTGCCGGAGCAGGAGCTGTCAGAAGAAGAGGCATCAGCGCTTCTGGATCAGGCACAGGTAGAGCTGGAGCGCTGGGTAGCGGCAATTCCCAACCCAGACAGCGTGGAAGACGATCTGGACTTGCCGGAGAGATTCTGCGGCGGGCTGGTGACGGGAAGCTGGCAGAGTGACTGCTATGACCTGATGGATGCTTCCGGACAGATTCGGAAACAGTGGGTGGAGGAAGGCGGAGAGCTGGTAGTGCTGAGCGTCCGACTGCAGTGTGTTGAGAAGGAGCGGGAATGTTCCTTTGCAGTGCGGATTGTGCCAAAGGGAGACAGCCTGGCAGATCGACTGATGCGCGAAACAGGACGGCAGCTGGAAGCAGAGCGCAGTCTGCAGCAAGCGTCGGCAGCGCTGCCGGAAACACTGGAAGAGCAGCCTGTAAAATGGCGGCTGCATCAGGAACCATATGGGCTGTGGATTTTATGTCTGACGATAGCAGGGACAGGTTTGATTTCGTTTGCATATGATCACGATTTGGAAAAAGAAGGGGAAGCGAGGCAGGAAGAGCTCGCATTGGCCTATCCGTCCTTTTTAGCGCGGTTGACGCTGCTTGCGCAGACTGGAATGCCGATCCGACAGATTTTTGCGAGACTTTCCAAAGAAAAGAATGGTGTTGTTTACGAAGAGGTGCGCCGGACATTTCGGGAAATGGAAAGCGGAATGACGCAGACCGAAGCGCTGGAACGTTTTGGAAAACGCACCCGTCTGCCGCAATATAAAAAGTGCGCGGCATTGCTGGCCCAGAACATCCGCAGGGGAACAGGCGAACTGATCACTGCACTCGGACAGGAGGCAGAGAATGCGTTCGAGGAACAGAAAGCTGCCGCGCGGAGAAAAGCAGAGGAAGCGCAGACAAAATTGTTATTTCCGATGCTGCTGATGCTGAGTGTGGTGATGATTCTGATTCTGGTACCGGCGTGGCTCTCCTTCGGAGGACTGTGACGGGCCTGGGAAATGTTGCATCGAACGCGCAGTAAGAAACGATAAATGACAGGAAGACGAGGAGGAACAAATATGCTGATGTATTGGAAAAACCGTGCAGTGAATGGAGTATGGAAGTTGCAGAGAAGAGTGTATGAAGTGCTCAGAAATGAAGATGGAGTCGGAACTGTGGAAGTCGTGTTATTGATTTTAGTCGCAACTGGACTTGTGCTGATTTTCAAAGACAGAATTACCGAGCTCGTGACGAATATTTTTGGCAAAATCACGTCCCAGGCAGGGAAGATATGAGGCAGAAAGCAGAAAAGTACGCAGACGTGCATCGTGCTGTATCCTGTGCAGATAAGCCCTGGAGCGAGAGAAAGCAGAGTACGCCTGGCTATATGACGGTGTATCTTGCACTTGTTATGGGCATTTTGCTTTCGCTGATTCTGGCCGTCCTGACGGCGGTCAGAATCTCCACGATTCGAATGTACATAGAGTGCTGTGCGGATATGGCGTTGGATTCTGCGCTGGCGGAATATCATCGGGAAATGTTGGATCAGTATGACCTGTTTTTTATCGATACGGCGTATCAGACCGGCGATCCATCCTATCATCGGACGGAAGAACATATTTTCCGTTATATGGAGCGGAATCTGCGTCCACAGGAGGAATTTCCAACAGCAGGGGCAAAAGACCTGCTGGGGCTTTCGACAGAAGATGTGGAGCTTTTGCAGGCAGGTGTTGCAACTGACGATGGCGGGACGGTGCTGCAGTATCATATCGTCCAGTATATGAAGGATATTTCCGGGCTTTCTTTGGCGGAAACGTTGCTGGAGCAGGGAAACCAGCTGGAAGATTTGCAGGGACGCGATCTGGAAGCAGAGTGGGATGCTGCCGAGGAATCGCTGAAAGAAGAGATTTTTCGCCGGAAAAAGCTTCAGGATAAAGACTGGGATGGAGAAATTCCGGAAACACCGTCGGATGCGGTGCGGGCGACGCGCAGCGAGGGGATTCTGGGAGCAGCGGCGCAGGGAATGCAGCTTTCCAGTGCGTGTCTTTCCGGGGCGGGCAGACCGTCTGTGCGGCATTTAAACAGTGGAACCGGTTTGTCGGATGGAAAGGAAGCTGCAAACAGCCTGGTCGATCAGGGGCTTTTGTATGCTTATATCCTGAAAAAATGCGGCAGCTTCGGGCAGGAGAAAGAAAACAGCGCGCTCGCTTACGAGGTGGAATATATTTTGCAGCAGCAGACGCAGGATCGGGAAAATCTGAAAAAGACGCTGCAGGAGATTTTGTTGCTTCGGGAAGCTGTGAACGCAGCCTTTCTATTTGGAAGCAGCTTAAAAGCGGAGGCGGAAACCGCAGCGGGCGTTATTGCCATACTGCTTGGCTTGCCTGAGATAAAAGATCTTGCGGCCACCGTGATTTTATTTGCCTGGGCATACGCGGAAAGTGTCAAGGATGTCCGAATTTTGCTGCGGGGGGATAAGATTCCGCTTGTCAAAAGCGAGGAAAGCTGGAATACGCCGTTTTCTCAGCTGCTGACCTACAGAAGCCATCTGGATTCCTATCGTTCATCTGCGGACGGGATGAGCTATCAGGATTATCTCGGCGCGCTGCTGGTATGTCATGGTGCAAAAAAGGCGATTGCAGGACTGATGGATGTGATGGAGAGCGATATCCGGCAGACGCCGGGAAACAGCAATTTTCGGCTGGATGGCCTGATCGACGGGATGCAGGCATGTATCCGGGTAGTCAGCGGCTATACCGGAAGCTATGAAATCACAAGGCGGTACGAGTATGAATAAGCGATTAAGAGGGGAGGGTCGGGCCGGATGCCTTTTTGGAGAAACCTATTATCGAATGCGCTGCTGTTTTCTCTCCAGGACAGCAGTATAAAATACGGACAACATGCTCTCAATTCCCGGAAGCCCAAAGACCGAATTGCCGGATGGATACGCAGGTGGATCTGTCCGGGGCGAAAAAAGGCATCTCGCCGGGCGCTTCCGGCTGGCATGACGGTGGAGGCAGCAGTTGTACTGCCGGTTTTCCTGTTTGCAGTTGCCAATCTTTTATCGCTGTTTCTGGTATTTTGGTCGTATTCCTCAAAAGAAGCGCAGCTGCATCAGACGGCCCGTCAGATTGCGCTGTATGCCTATGGGCAGGAGGATGGAGAACCGGATGTACGGCTGATGCGGCTGACGCCGGTCTCTGCGCCATTTGGGATTGCCGCTTTTCGGAGCAGCTATGTCGTAAACGGGTGCGTGATGCACAAATGGATTGGCTACAGCGGGGACGGGACGGGAGAAGACTGGGAACGGCAGGAAGAAGAGCTGGTTTATATTACAAAATCAGGAGAAGCCTATCACCGGGAACGGAGCTGTCTCTATTTGAATCCGTCCATCCGCCTTGCAGACCGGGAGGAAATAACAGCAGATTATACACCATGCAGCGTATGTGTCGGCGGGGGACCGTTGGGAAATCGGCTGATTTATGTGACGGACGGAGGAAGCAGATATCATAATACAGTAAGCTGCAGCGGGCTCAGACGGACGATTGAAAGCGTCACGTTGATGCAGGCGCTGGAGATGGGCAGACATGCCTGTCCACGGTGCGGATGACAGAGAGAAAAATATGGAAACAGGATTGGCGGTTTTATTTGGAGTGTGTTGTTCGGTAACGGACTGCAAAAGGCGGAAGATAACATTGTCGGTGCTTTTGGCTGGCGCGGCCGCAGGATGTATTCTGTCCGGGATTCGTATCTGGCAGGGAACGGAGAGTGTTTGGGAAATGCTTGCAGCAATTCTTCCGGCGGTATGTCTGGAAAGCGTTGTAATCCTGACTGCCGGAAAGGTCGGGAGCGGAGACGCGGGAATGCTGCTGGTATTCGGGTTGCTGCTGGGGTGGAAAGCATGCGTTTCAATTTTGTGCATGGGCTGTCTGCTGATTGGTGTTGTAGCTGGCTGCGGAATGGGGATCGGTGTGCTTCATCAGAACAGTAGGCTGCCGTTTGCCCCGTTTTTGTTTGCTGCGACGGTGATTACGCAGCTGTTGCAGACGTAAAGATGAGAAAATTATGGAAAAAAACCAATATCAGAAAAAAAAAGAAGCAGACGGTTATGTGGTCGTAGAAGCGGTGGTGCTTCTTCCGCTTGCCTCGATTTTCATTGTGCTTTTGATCGGACTTTGCAGTTATCTGTATCAGGGCTGTTTTCTGATGCAGGCGGCATATACAGTGGCTTTTCGGAGTGCGGCACAGGAACGCCCGGACGCCGGTTATGCGGATGGGCAGTTAAATCAGCTGTTGGAGGGGGAGATTCTGTCTTTTGGAAAAGAAGAAAGGCAGATCAAAGCCGGAATGCTTCGGGTTGAAGTGACTTTGGAACGGGAAACGCCGCTTGCACGGTTGGCGGCTGTTGGCGACAGAGGACGGCTGAAGGTAAAGCAGACTGCGTATGTCAGGAATGCGGCGGCTTATATCAGAGGAATCAGAAGAGGAAAGGAACTGGGGGATGAATAAGCAGACGGAGCGAAAAATTGGACAGGATCGGATTGCGGAAAAAGTGATCTTTAAACGGGAATTGAACCATAGCTATATGGTATTACCCTGCCAGGACAAGGATATGGCGGAGCGGTATGATTACCGGATTATGCAGCACAACCGAATTGGAGGGCTGCTTCCGTGCAGCCTGCGGTATCTGGATGGGGAAGAGCTTTTATACTATGACATTACTTCCCGCCAGCCGCTTGCACGGCTGTATGAAAGCCGGAGGATGAAGGCGTCAGACCTGGAACGGATTATCCGGGATACAGCAGCGGTACAGGCACAGCTGGGGGAGTACATGTTGGATGAGTCTGGGGTTCTTCTGGAGGAAGAGGTAATTTTTGCGGATGTGGAGACAGGAGAGCTTTATTTTGCTTTTTATCCAGGCGGACTACAGACTGGAAAACAGTATGTAGAGCTGGCGGATTTCTTTCTGGAGCATATCGATCATGGACAGGAGCAGGCAGTAAACCTTGCGTATGAATTCTATAAGCTTTCCAAGGCGGATTACTTTGTGCTGTCCTCTTTTCTGCCGTTTCTGGAGAAAGAGATGGCGGCTTTGAAGCAGACCGGGCGGGGAAAGGAGCACGGTTGGTGTGTGTCAGGGGAGTACACGGAAAGCGGTGGACGAAACGGCGGAGAGGGAGATTCGGGAGATTGGAGCTGCAGGAGTACCGTTGGGGCGCGCAAAACGCTGCCGGATGGCGAATGGCCTGTAGAGCTGCGAAAAAGTGAAAGTACGTCAGAGTCGGGAGCTGTAGGGCAGCGAGGTGCTTTGACAGGCATTTCTTATCAAGACGCTGAATACGCCTCAGATATCATGACAGAGGGGGATGAACAGAAAACAGCGCACAAGCCCTGGTGGAAGCGGTTGTTTTCAGGATTTCGGAAGAGCAAGTCTGTCGGGGAGGAATGCGAGGAAGTGTCGGTCAGCAGGATGGATCAGATGGTATGGGACAGCTATGAGCAGCAGCTGTATGAAAATGGCAGTCAGGAGACGGTCTATTTTGCCGATCTGGACAGCATGACAGAGCAGTACGATGGGCTGTACTGCCTGAATGCGCAGGGGAAAGAGCAGCGTATTGTGCTAAAGGGACTTCCGCTTACGATCGGAAAGCTGAAAGGAAGAGTTTCCGTCGTGCTGTCAGACCGATCGGTCAGCAGAATCCATGCACGGCTGGAGGGATACGGAGGAAGAATCAGTGTGCGCGACCTGAATTCCAGAAATGGAACGAGTGTCAATGGACATAAGCTTTCTCCGAACGAAAGCGTGCAGTTACAGGAGGGGGATATGGTATGCTTTGGAAGAGAGCGCTTTCGGTATGAAAGAGTGCAGGAACAGCGTTGACACCAGGACAGGTAAGTGATACCCTCATTTCAGGAGGAAAACGGCTATGGCGTACCGGGAAACGATGGAAAACAACGGGATGGAAGCTGGCAGAGCAAAGAACCAAATCCCTTATTGTACAGTGGTGCTGGTAGCGTTGAATGTCATTCTTTTTCTGATCGGACTGATCCTGCCCAAAGCAGGAGAATGGATGGAATCGGAGGGCTGCTTCAGCGTGGTGTATCTTCTCTATGAGCACAGTGGGTTTTATCGACTGATTACGGCTGCATTTCTGCATGCCGACGTCGAGCATCTGCTCAACAACATGCTGCTGCTCTACTGCTGCGGCGATGTGGTGGAAAGATGCCTTGGAAAGGTGCGCTTTCTGATCCTGTATTTTGGCTCTGCGATTTTCGGAAATCTGCTTTCTGCGGCATATGAGCTTTCAACTGGAAGCTTTTATGAATCGATCGGAGCCAGCGGAGCGGTTTTCGGGCTGACGGGTGCGTTGCTTTTTCTGGTAATTGTCAAAAAAGGAGCGGCTGCGGGAATTTCCCTGAAAAGAGCGGTATTCGCCGTTGTCCTGTCTCTGTATGCAGGGTTTGGCAGTGCGTATGTGAACAATGCGGCGCATGTAGGCGGACTGTTGAGCGGTTTTCTTCTTGGATTCTTATTAAGCATTATACCGCCGGTATTTAGAAAGAAGGGATTTTCACATGAAAAAAGATGATTGTATTTTCTGTAAAATTGCAAACGGAGAGATTCCGTCCAATACGTTGTATGAAGACGACAGCTTTCGCGTGATCCTGGATCTTGGACCTGCGACAAAGGGACATGCCCTCGTGATGCCGAAGGAGCATTTTGGAAATCTTTATGAGCTGCCGGATGACTGGTGTCAGAAAGCATTTTCCCTGGCGAAAAAGATGGCAGGTCAGATGACGGAGAAGCTGCACTGCGATGGCTTTAACCTCGTTCAGAATAATGGTGCGACAGCAGGACAGACTGTTCCTCATTTCCATATCCACCTGATTCCCAGATATGAAAATGACGGACAGACGATCAACTGGAAGCAGACCAGCCCGACCGCAGAAGAGCTGGCAGCTGTAAAAGAAGAAATTCTTGGATAAGACAGACGCACGTTCATCCTCTCAAATATCAGGAAAAAGCGCTGTGCATTTGATGTATCCGGAGTCTGAAAACTGCCGTTCCTAAAAGGAAAGGCTGTTTTCTGCCGAATCGTTCATTTGCACAGCGCTTTTTATTCATGACAATAGAATGCACGCTTTGCGAGCATTCTATTGTATATAGCCCTGAAGGGTTTGCAGAGCATGCGTCCTCTTGTTTTCTATATGTCGGAAATTCAGCCCGTTATCTCGTTTATAATTTCCAGAATAGAAGGAATTGCATTGGTCTGGCGGCTTTTTCCCATCGCGTCAATATAGGTCTGTCTGGAGCCGTACAGTGCATGCACTTTTTCTATCAGAAGACCGGGTGACAGGTAGTCTTCATCGATCACCATGGAGAAGCCCTGTGCCTCAAAGGAGCGTGCGTTTAAAATCTGGTCGCCGCGGCTTGCACCTGCAGAAAGCGGAATCAGCAGATTGGGCTTTTTGAGGGCGAGCAGCTCACAGATTGCATTTGCACCTGCGCGGGAAACGACGATGTCCGCCATGGCGAAGATGTCCTTTAAATCGTCTTTTACATATTCGAACTGCTTGTAGCCGGGTGTTTTTAATAACAGGTTGTCAATTTTATCCTTGCCGCAGATGTGCACGATCTGGAAATCATCCAGAAGCTTTGGAAGCGCTTCGCGGACGGACTGATTGATGACCGCAGAGCCAAGGGAGCCGCCGATGATCATCAGAACCGGCTTGTCGGAATGAAAACCGCAGAGCTTCCTTGCTGCCTCTTTATTTCCGTGCAGCAGTTCTTCGCGGATCGGGGAGCCGGTCAGGATACTCTTTTCAGCCGGAAGCGATTTTAAGGTTTCCGGGAAGTTGCAGCAGACCTTTCGGGCAACCGGGATACAGAGCTTGTTGGCAAGTCCGGGTGTCATATCGGATTCATGGATAACGCATGGAATTTTCAGGGAAGCGGCAGCGCGCACAACCGGGACAGATACGAATCCGCCTTTGGAAAAAACAACGTCCGGCTGCAGCTCTTTTAAAATTTTACGGGCTTCGGAAAATCCCTTGAGTACGCGGAACGGATCTGAGAAGTTTTTCAGGTCAAAATACCGCCGGAATTTGCCGGTAGCGATGCCGTAATAAGGAATGTGGTAATCTGCCATCAGGCGTTTTTCCATTCCGTCATAGGAACCGATATAAAATACCTCGTAGCCGGCTTTTTCGAGTTCGGGAAGAAGGGCAATATTCGGGGTAATATGACCGGCTGTTCCGCCACCGGTAAGTACGATTTTTTTACTCATGATGGGATCTCCTCAAAATTACTTTCTGTCGTAAAAATTACTGCGCCTGCACGATTTCTTCCAGCGCGCGGGCGAGCTGATCAGGACATGACGTGGGCTTGAAGCCGCATTTAATGCCCTTTAAACGTGCGATTGCGTCCTCGGCTTTCATGCCGACTACCAGGCTGGAAATGCCTTTTAAGTTGCCGTTGCAGCCGCCGGTAAAAGCGACAGATTTGATTGTATGCTGATCCGGTTCCATCTCGATATCGATCATGGTAGAGCAGGTACCTTTTGTCTTGTAGGTCATAGAATCCTCCTTGTTTTGCCGTCGAAAATTCGATTTTCTTGTTCCGATAGGGATTATAGCAGTTTTCCTGTGAAAAAGAAAGGCGGAAATTGGAAATCGATTGTGCGCCTGCGAGGATTGCAGCCGGGAATCCAGGGGCCTTATACTAAAGAAAAAGCGGAACCTGCGCGGCATCAGGACGCAGGAAAGCAGGATGGAGGAAAGCATGACAAGATATCTTTTGATGGGAACAGCAGCGGCGCTTTTGTTTTTTAGTATTTTATGCAGATTTTTTCCGGGTATGCGGCTGAAACGGCTGCTTGGGGAAACGGCGAATCTTTCTGTTTCACCGAATACAATTTTACGGCAATGCGTGTTGAAATACAGCAGCCTGTGCGAATTAAACGGCGGCAGGATGAATACATCGGTTTATGTGGAAAAATTTCTGCGACAGTTGAAATTCGGACGGTTCAGCCTGCGGTTCTGGGACAGACTTGGCGGGCAGCTTTTGCTTCTGTCTGTTTTTGCAGACGGAATCGGAGCCTGCATGGGGCTGATGGGCGGACAGACGCTTGGGAATGTGATCTGGTTTTATCTGCAGGCGTTTTTGAGTCTGTATCTGTATTTTGCGGTGATTGGGATGATCGATACGGCGTCGACGGCAGAGGAACTGAAAATCACGCTGGCGGATTTTCTGGAAAATCGTATGTCGGAGCGGCTGGCGCAGGTAAAGCGGGATAACGACTATCTGGATGAGCAGGAGCGGGAGGTGCGTAGAGGGGTCGAGAGCGTGGGGCAAACCGCTGCTGTCCGCAGAATGCAGGAGCCCAGGGCAGCTGAGTCCGAGTTGACAGAGCTTTTGCAGGAGTTTCTGGCTTGAAGTGCTGTGCGTTTTTTGCTACTCTTATAGGAAAACAGCAGACGGCGCGAATACGCCGGATGAAAAAGAACCCAGGCGGTCGAAGGAACGAGCCGCAGAAATGAGAGGAACACATGAAGATTGTAGTATTAGACAGAAGCAGTGTCGGTGAGGATGTCTGCGTCGAAGCGATAAAGCAGTTTGGCGAGGTGGATTTTTACAATAGCACACCGGATGAGCTGGTGGCGGAACGGATCGCGGACGCAAATATCGTTGTGGCAAACAAAAGTCCGATGAATGAATCCACAATGAAGGATGCAAAGCAGGTGAAGATGATCTGTCAGCTTTCCACCGGCTATGATAACGTAGATATTGAATATTGTAAAAACAGAGGCATCCATGTGGCAAACGCGCGGAATTATTCGACGGCTGCAGTTGCGCAGCATACAGTTGCGCTGGCGCTCTCTGTGCTGGAAAACCTGCCGTATTATGACAATTACGTAAAATCCGGCGCGTATGCATCACAGCCCCGATTTGCTCATTTTAAACCCTGGTATGAGCTGGAGGGAAAGACCTGGGGCATCGCCGGAATGGGAAATATCGGGAGACGGGTTGCGAAGGCGGCAGAAGCACTGGGCTGCAAGGTTATTTTTTTTGCAACCTCAGGACACAGCGACTGCAGGGACTATGAAAGGGTGGATTGGGATACCTTGCTGGCACAGTCAGATATTTTGTCGCTGCACTGCCCGCTGAGTGACAAAACGTTTCACCTGATGAATGCGGACGCTTTTTCCAAAATGAAAAAGAGCGCAGTGTTGATCAATGTGGCGCGGGGTGCGGTTGTGGATACGGATGCGCTGTATGAGGCGTTGGTGAACGGAGAGATCAGAGGAGCGGGCACGGATGTGTTTGAAAAGGAGCCGATCCTTGCAGATAACCCCCTGGCGACGCTGAAAGAAACCGGAAAGCTGCAGCTGACGCCGCATATGGCATGGGCGAGCATCGAAGCGCGGGAACGCTGCGTGGAGGAAACCTGTAAAAATATCGCAGCATTTATCAGCGGAGAGGGACGCAACCTGGTTGTGTAAATTTTTTACAACACTTTGCCCCTGCCATTCGTTTTCCTAATGAAAGCAGAATTACAAAGCTGCTCCTGTACAGGATGCCGGAAGACGTTCCGGTCAAGGAAAGGATCAAACTGGATAAATGATAGCGGGATTATACAGGCGCTATGCGCCGGAACTGGTGCGTTATATACGAAAATTTACCGAAGATCAGGCTGCGGCGGAGGATATTGTGCAGGAAACCTTTGTCAGAGGGATGGAACACGGCAGTCAGCTGGAGGTGCTGGAAGAATCACAGCGCCGGGCCTGGCTGTATCGGACGGCAAAAAATATCTGCATTGATCGTGCCAGAAGAGTACAGGCAGAGCCGCCCTGGGAGGGAGAAACCTTTCAGAATGACGACCTGACAAAGCCGATGGTAATGCAGCTGTGCGGAATTTTGGAGCCGCAGGACAGAGCGATGTTCTGGCTTCGGTATTTTGAAGATTATACAGCAGCAGAGCTTGGAGAAATGTTTGGAATCCCGGCGGCGACTGTTCGCAGCAGAATGTTAAATGCGCGCAGAAGGTTGCAGAAATATTATCCGGAAATCAAGCGATGAAAAGGGGAAACGAAAATGGAAGAAAAAAAAGTACTGACAATCGATACGATGATCTGCGATCTGAGAACGGTTTCGGAGGAAACGCTGCAGTCCTATGAAAAAATCTATATTTCCGCAATGACAGTGTTCATTACGGAAAGGACACAGGAGCTTTTCCATCGCTATCCGGTTGATCTGGATGCAATGGCAGTTGAAAAATTAGATGAAAATGTCCGACTGGTAGAACAGAATGGTGTCTATAAGATCACAGACCAGGAGCCGGCGGGGGACCCCACCTATCTGACGGTAAGCGGGCAGCTGCAGATCGCAAAGGGTGCAGAAAAAGCGCTGGAAAGCTACGTGAAAATTGTTGTAAACGGTAAAGCAATCTATCCAAAGAGCATCGAAAAAGCACTCGTTGGGAAGCTGACCTGCAACGGAGCGATGACGGTTTATCCGGATGATGCGATTTTTGTCGAAAAAGAGTTGATTGCAGACAAGGTGTTTGCAGCCCGGGCACAGGAAAATACAGCTTATTATACGGACAGAAAGGCATACCTGCTGGATGCAGATGCTGTAGAAAAGCTTGCAGAAAAGCATATTCGGATTCTGACAGGCAAGGCGATCGTAGCAGAGTCTCTGTTAGACACTGCTGCGCTGCTTCTGGATGAGGATGCAGAAATAATTCTGGTTCCGGAGGGCTGCAGCTGTGTAAAGGGCGATGTATGCCTGGATCAGAAGCTGGTGCGCCGTTATGGGAAGAAGCTGCTGATCACAGGTAATGTAACGGATGCACAGACGGGTGTTGCTGCTGCGTTGGAATATCTGCAGGTGATCGGACAGGCTATGATTCCGGAGTCGGAGCTGGAAGCCTTTGAGTCAGTCTGCGAAAGCTGCAGCGAGGTGACAACCTATAAAGGAAAGCTGCTTCGGGATATCGGCGAGCTTGCAGTTGATCAGAAGCTTCTGGAAGCTGCAAAGGAATTGACTGTTGTAGACTGCGGCTGTGTCAGAGTGGTAGAGGGCGTGACGGCAGAGCAGATAAAGGACAGACTGTTTTTAAAGGACTGTGGTGCAGTAGAATGCGCAGAGGAGCTTCAGGGAATCCTGCGGCTGCAGTCGGATGGGGTCGGAGCTTTTTCCGGAAAAGAAATTGCACAGGGAGCAGAAAACAGCACCGGAGAAGCTGACGGAAAAGTGACGAAAATTTCTGCTATGAAATATGTGATGTAAGGTAACTGTTCCTTAGGCGCGCATTTTCTGTGCCGGAACGGGCTCTACGATGTCCTGCATCCGGCACGGACGGAATAAGTCCGTAATTGTAACATCAATTGAAATCCTGGATACAGCCGCTTTCCGGCGCTGGCAGATGTGTCAGCAGGGAAGCGGCTGTGATTCCTTTCTGTATGGTGAAACGATATTGAGGTCAATTAGGATTTTATTACTGTTTCACTTTTTCAATGGAAATAATTTCACCGGTAAAGCTTTCGATTTCGGATAAAATACCGGTATAGGTGACGGTCACGCGGTCGCCGGATTTGATCTGGTCGAGCCCGTCCGGTCGCTTATCGGAATCATAGGAAAATGCGTGGGGTGTCCCGTCATCGGAAACGACGACGAACATAAAGTCCTTCATTTCCTGAATTTTACCGGTTACGGTGGATGTTTTGCCGGACATCAGACCGTCCTGTGTTTCGGCGGCAGTTCCGTTGGCTGCGCTGTTTCCATTGGAGTTGGAGCCGGACGCCGTTTCGGAAGGAGCGTTTCCGATAAGATCGGTGGCGCTGCTCTCCGGCGTGATGGAGTCGGTCTGTCCGGTCATGGAAGTTTCTTCGGAAAAATCAGATTCCGAAGCGATCTGAGTCTGGGGTGGAACGGTTTCAGCCGCAGTGTTTTTGCCGCATGCCGCAGCGAACAGCAAAATCGTGGTGAAAAGAATGGGACCTGCAAAAGAAAGTTTTTTCATAATTTCCCTCATTTCTGCGCACGTTTTTTGCGCATATCGAGTTTGTGTCAAGTGCGCGCAGACACAAATCTCGTGATTGAAAAGTTTTATTTTTCAATCTGTATGCCTCCGTTTTTTTATTATGTGCAGAAAAAAATGAGCTATGCGGCAGGATTAAAAAAAGGGCTTTTGGGTGTTTGGCTTGAAAAAGCGGGAAGCTTTTGTTACGATGGGAGCAGAAAAAACGTCGGAGAGAGGGGACGACATGACAGCGCTGGAATTTATTCACAAACATCAGAACGATGAAGATAACGGGGAATGTCTGATTCTGCCGGATGGCAGTGTGGAAGAGCCGTTGCCTTCGCATATTGGCAGGCTGGTTGAACTGACCGGGATGGATGCCGGCGCTTTGCACGGCAGAATGGAAAAAAATATGGAGCCGCTGTTCTGGCTGGTAGAATACACCGGCTGCATGTCCGTGTGGCAGACGCGGGTAGTAGCGCCGACAGTGCCGACGGGGCAGCAGCAGGCTGCGCTTGAAGAGCTCCATGATGCTGCATTTCTGGCGCCGAAGTATCTGATGCAGACGCCGGGACAGGAATATGTGGAGAGCGTGCACCGGGCGAAAAAGGAGCTTGGAGATAGATAAAAACAGCCGCTGCTGCCGGAAAAACCGATGCAGAGCGGCTGAATCTATAGGGTGGGTCTGGAGCCTTACAGTGCTTCAAACATATCGGAAAGTCTTTTTGCGGATGCCGCGAGGTCACAGAGCCCTTTTTGGGTCGTTTCCGGTGTAAATGCTTCGAGGTAGCTGCTCGCCTCCAGTGTAAAGTAACCGGAGTAGTTGATGTCCTTGAGCGCCTTTACGACAGCGTCGAAGTCGATGGACATGGAAAACGGAATCTGATGGGAATCGTGCCAGCAGTCGTTATCATGGATATGCAGCGCCTGCAGACGGTTTCCGAGTGCGCGGATCATGTTGGCTGCACCTTCTCCGGAACCGCGCATTTCTGCATGTCCGATATCCAGGCAGGCAACGAAAAAGTCGTCGTTTACGATGTCGAGGTGCTCGTTAAAGCTTGCAGAGGTCGCACATGCCGCGAAAGAGGACTGATCCTTTTCCGTGTCCCAGCCCCACATATTTTCGGTTGCGATCTTAACGCCGCATTCTTTTGCAAACGGCAGCAGATCAAAGTACATTTCCGCGTTCTCCTGGGCGGACAGGTAGTTGTCCGGATGGATGATGCAGATTTTGCCGCCTGCCTCTGCGGTGCATTCCAGCGCGCGTTTTAAGTAAGGGATGATCGGTCCGCGGGACGGGAACGGTGCATGGGATTGATTGCAGGGGATGCCGTTGTCGAGACCGATCTGTTTTAATCTGCGCGCGAAGGCGAGATAATTATCGGAAGCGAGCGGATTGTCATTGGGTAAAAAGCATCCGGCGCTCCAATCATATTTGCACATGTCGAACATGGAAAAATCCCATGCGTCAAAGCCTGCTTTGGCGGTATATTCTACAGCCTTTTCTTCGCCGACCAGCGCTGCAGCCGAGGCGATTTCTGTCGATATTTTCATAAGTCCCTCCCGTTTGTAACGCACGCGAAAAAAGGATGGCGTGCGGTAATATGGAGCCGAGGCACGGCTCGTGTCTACGCACAGTATAGCATAGCAGAGGGGGGGAAAACAGAGGAAGTTTGCGAATTGAGAAAAAGTTTGAAAAAATGAGGTGTGGCTTTTGATGCCACACCTCAGAATTTTTGTAAACCTTGGTAAATACCGGATTTTTCATTAACCGAAGTATCTCTTTAACAGACCCTCAAATGCTTTTCCGTGTCTTGCCTCGTCACGGGCCATCTCATGAACGGTATCATGGATTGCGTCCAGGTTCAGAGCCTTTGCTCTCTTTGCCAGATCGGTCTTACCAGCGGTAGCGCCGTTCTCAGCTTCTACTCTCATTTCCAGATTCTTCTTGGTGGAGTCGGTAACAACTTCGCCTAACAGCTCTGCAAATTTTGCAGCGTGCTCAGCTTCTTCGAAAGCTGCCTTTTCCCAGTACAGACCGATTTCGGGATAGCCTTCTCTGTGTGCAACTCTTGCCATAGCCAGGTACATACCAACTTCAGAGCACTCGCCCTCGAAGTTTGCTCTCAGGTCAGCGATGATATCTTCCGGAGCGCCCTGTGCAACGCCTACAACGTGCTCAGCAGCCCAGTTCATTTCGCCGGACTGAGCGACGAATTTGGAAGCGGGAGCATGGCAGATAGGACATTCTTCCGGAGCCTTTTCACCTTCATAAACATAACCACATACAGAACATACGAATTTCATAATTTTAATCCCCTTTCTTATTCATGACAATGGGTTTCATTGTCTGATTTGCTGTGAAAAATTAACTGTGCTGTTTGTTTAAACAGCAGTGGCAGATCCCCTGAAAATACACTGCATGTCCGTCGATCCGGTTTCCATCCACGGATGTCCCGTGAAGAGAATCGAAGGAATCCGGAAATTCGGTGTGCAGGTCGAGAACGCTGCCGCATTCCGAGCAGATAAAGTGATAATGACGGCTGGTATCAGCATCGAAGTGATCCACACCGTCCCCAAGCCTGAGTCTTGCGATCTCACCGAGGTCAGCAAGCAGGGTCAGGTTCCGGTAGACAGTTCCAAGACTGATGTTTGGAAAGTCTGCGCGGAGAGAGTGATATACCACATCTGCGGTCGGATGATCTTTGCGTGTCATAAGGAAGCATTTGATCGCTTCCCGCTGACGGCTGTACTTCAAAGCCGGCATTGCTTCATCTCCTATCCAATAATGATAATTGTTATCGTTATCGTGGTTTTATTATAGGTCACAGATCCGGAAATGTCAACACCATTTTTTAGATTTATACATTTTTTAGAAATATATTCTTTCTATTTTATAAAAAGAAAAATAGGATGTGGTATACTGAAAACAGTAATGTAGCGCAGTCGGAAAATGCAGACTGTCTGCAGCAAAAGACAGGGAGTTGTCAGATCATGAAATTTAAGACAAAGCTTGCAATCACATTTTTGACGATCATCCTGCTTCCGGTTTTGTTGTCCCTATGTGCGTTTCTGGGCATTGGGACGATCATGATGCGGTCAGGAGGTCAGACGACCTATGACGAAGGTATGCGGGCCTACAGCATGATGTCGGAATCGATCGATGCGTTCAGTCAGGCGACGGATGAGCTGTTTGATACGATTCAGGAGCAGGCGCGGGAAAATACGCACCGGCTGGAGGACAAGGCGTATTTGGATAAATTAAATGAAGAAGCGGCGGATAAATCTTCCTATATTATCATCCGAAAAGGGAATCAGATTTACTATGCCGGAAATGCAGCTGCCGCGCAGCAGATTTTTTCCAGGCTGCCGGCGTATGGGCTGGAGAGCGAGGAAACGGATTCCGCATATTACTTTAATGATATGCGCAAGCTGGTAAAACAGATTGATTTTCAGTTTGCAGACGGGACAGAGGGCAGCGCATTTATTGTAACGCGGATCACGAGTATATTTTCCAAGACGTTCCTGCTGGATATGTTTCTGGCGATCATATTTATTCTGGTGCTTACGGCGATGGTGCTGACCCAGTGGATCCATAAGGATGTATTTGCTCCGATCAACCGGCTGAATCTGGCGATGCAGAAAATCGCGGAGGGAAACTTCGATTATATGCTGGAATCCGAGGACGACAACGAAATTGGCGAGCTGTACCGCAACTATGAGGACATGCGTCTTCGGTTAAAAGAGTCCACAGAGGAAAAGATTCAGAACGAAAAGCAGAACCGCGAGCTGATCAGCAATATCACGCATGATTTAAAAACTCCGATCACGGCGATCAAGGGCTATGTGGAAGGAATTATCGACGGTGTGGCGGACACACCGGAGCGTCGGGACAAATATCTGCGCACGATTTACACAAAAGCGAACGACATGGATCGGCTGATCAATGAGCTGACCTATTATTCCAGTATTGATAATAATCGTATTCCGTACAATTTCCACCGAATAAACGTTGCAGAATTTTTCGCAGACTGCGTAGAGGACGTCGGGCTGGACCTGGAATCGAAAAATATCCAGCTGAACTATTCCAATCTGGTGGAGCCCGACACTCGGATTATCGCAGATCCGGAGCAGCTCAAAAAAGTCATCAACAATATCATTGGCAACAGCATCAAATATATGGACAAAGAGAAAGGCGTGATCGATATTCGCCTGCTGGATGAGGTGGATTCCATCCGGGTAGAAATCGAGGACAACGGCAAGGGAATCGCGGCAAAAGACCTCGGCAATATATTTGAGCGGTTTTACCGGACGGACGCATCCCGCAACTCCATGAAAGGCGGAAGCGGAATCGGGCTGTCCATTGTGAAAAAGATCATCGAGGATCATGGCGGATACATCTGGGCGACCAGCAAAGAGGGCGAAGGAACATGTCTGCATTTTGTGATTAGAAAATACAGGGAGGCGGAAGCAGATGAGTAAAATTTTAATTATCGAAGATGAAGTGGCAATTGCAGATCTGGAAAAGGATTATCTGGAGCTGAGCGGATTTGATGTACAGATCGAATATGCGGGTGACAAAGGACTTACGCGCGCACTGAAAGAGGATTTTGACCTGATCGTGCTGGATCTGATGCTGCCCGGCATTGATGGGTTTGAGGTATGCCGCAGGATCCGGGAGGAGAAAAATGTCCCGATCCTGATGGTGAGTGCGAAAAAGGATGACATCGACAAAATCCGGGGCCTGGGTCTGGGCGCAGACGACTATATGACGAAACCGTTTTCTCCGAGCGAGCTGGTAGCGCGCGTCAAGGCGCATATGGCGCGGTATGAAAGGCTGACGAGCAGCCATCAGAAAACAAACGATATTATAGAAATCCGTGGCCTGAAAATCGACAAAACGGCAAGGCGTGTATGGATTAACGGCGAAGAGAAAGCATTTACGACAAAGGAATTCGACCTGCTGACCTTCCTTGCAGAGAACCCGAATCATGTTTTTACCAAAGAAGAGCTGTTTCGGGAAATCTGGGATATGGAATCGATCGGCGACATTGCGACCGTAACCGTCCATATCAAAAAAATCCGTGAAAAAATCGAAGTAGACACCGCCAATCCGCAGTATATCGAAACAATCTGGGGTGTTGGATATCGCTTCAAAGTCTGAAGCATATCCGGAAATGAGGGGAACGTGGCAGTAAAAATTATATACGAAGATAAAGATATTCTGGTTTGCGAAAAACCGGCGGGACTGGCGGTTCAAAGCGCCCGGATTTCCGAGCCGGATATGGTCAGTGAGCTGAAAAACTACCTGACGGGGAAGCAGCCGGCGGGCGCGCCCGGCAAATCTGCGGAAATCTCGGCGTTTGGCGGCACCCGACAGCCGGCATCGGCAACGGCGTCCGTCGGAGTGCGCAAGCCGCAGTCGGTCTATCTGGGTGTCGTGCACCGGCTCGACCAGCCGGTTTCCGGTCTTTTGGTTTTTGCCAAAAATAAAAAAGCCGCAGGTGCGTTAAGCACCCAGACTGCGCAGCATCAGATGAACAAAATCTATTACGCAGTCGTGTATACGAAAGAAGACCTGACCGGAAAACGCGGAACACTGACAGACTGGTTGGTAAAGGAAGCTTCTATTGCTCGCGTCTGCGATGCTTCGCAGAACGGTGCAAAAAAGGCGGTTTTATCCTGGAAATGTCTGGCATGTCAGGAAAACCGGGCACTTTTGGAAGTGGAGCTGGAAACGGGAAGATTCCATCAGATCCGGGTGCAGATGGCGCATGCGGGAATGCCGCTTCTTGGCGATCAGCGCTACGGCAGCGAAGAGAGTCGGGAGGTATCCATGCAGCTCGGGATTCGGACAATCCGTCTGCAGGCAGTAAAACTTGCGTTTTGTCATCCGACAAGCGGGAAAAGAGTATGTTATGAGCTTACGGACAAACTTACGCTTTGAAAGCAAATCTGCGGTTTCGTGGCTGACCGCCCTGTGGATTTTTCTGATGACAGCGGTTTTTCCTTATTATATGAAGAATCACTATTCCCAGATGGGTGTGCGGAAGTTTTCGTTTTTCCTGACAGTCAGTCTGGTGTGCCTGATTCCTGCAGGCGTGCTGGCGGCTGGAAGCTGGGGAAAAGCCTGCGCAGCGAAGCTGTTTCGGCGGATGCACAAGCAAGAGTCAGACGCAAAGACGCAGACAGGTGTGCAGGCACAGGCGCACCCAGCCGCTCGTTCTCTCAGCAATTTAGATATTGCCATGCTGTGTTACCTTGCAGCGATTTTCGTTTCGTGGCTATTTAGTGTTGACCGCGCGGCGGCATGGACTGGCACAGATGGCTGGTCAATGGGGCTGCGGACGCAGGTAATTCTTGTGCTGATGTATTTTCTGGTATCGAGGTATCTGATCTGGTGGAAAGGGCTGCTGGCAGTACATATGCTGGCGTCCGGCGGCGTGTTTTTGCTGGGGATCCTGCACCGGTTTTCGATCGATCCTCTCGGAATGTATCAGGGCCTGGATGAGTCGTGGCAGCTGTTGTTTCTTTCGACCATCGGGCAGGCGTCCTGGTATTCCGGATATGTCTGCGTGGCGCTGACAGCTGGAGCTACAGTGTTTTTTATTGCAAAAGACAATAGAATCCGCACGGCAGCAGGGCTGTACTGCATGCTGGGCTTTGGAACGGTTGTGACCCAGAACAGCGACAGTGCGTTTGCTGCGATGGTGTTTTTGCTTCTGGGATTGTTTCTTGCAGGCTGCGACAGCTTCGATCGGATGGAACGGTTTCTGGAAACGCTTCTGTTGATGTTTGGAAGCTTTAAATTGATCGGAATTTTGCAGGAGTTATTCCCTGAGAAAGCAAAACAGCTCGGCAGCCTTTCGGAATTTTTCTCAAAAAGCACGGCAACATGGGTATTTTTCCTGATCGTGTGCATGGGATACATTGTTCTGCTGTTGTACCGGCAAAAGCATGAAGCTGCAGAAATTATCCGCTGTGGGCGGACTTTGCGAAAGATTGCAGTGATCGGCGTGGTCGGTCTGATGTTTCTTTTTGTTGTGACGATTTGGGCGAATACAACCGGTCTGCTGCAGAAATGGTTCGGGGTTTCCAGTACGGGCCAGTATCTTTTATTTGATGAATATTGGGGAAATTCCCGCGGCTTTTCATGGAGCATCACGGCGGAAACGTTTGCAAAGCTGCCGTTATGGAGAAAGCTTACGGGCGTTGGACCGGACTGTTATTCGGTTTACTGCTATGCAGACACAGATCTTGCGGGCAGACTGCATCATTATTTCGGGCAGAATCAGACGTTGACGAATGCGCATAATGAATTTTTAAACCAGCTGTTCTGTACCGGCGGGATTGGATTTGCAGCGTTTGTCGGATTTCTGGCTGCTGCAGTGTGTCGCTTCTGGAAAAACAGGGAAAAAGAACCAATGGCGTTGATGGGGCTGCTGGCGGTACTCGTTTACGGTGCGCACAACTTTTTCTGTTATCAGCAGGTTTGCTGCATTCCGTTTCTGTTTCTGCTGATCGCTATGTCAGAAAATCTGGTGCGGGAAGCGGCAGAAAAATAGCGGAGAGGAATGCCCAATCTCACGAATTGCTTTTGGAATCCTGGCTTTGGTATCATAATAATGTCGAAATTACTCATACTAAGTCTCAGTGGAGATGGGAAACATCTGCAAAACGGAGAATGGTATGGGTAATTTTTTTGAAAAAAACAGCGGTTTAGAGAAGAAGGATAGCGCTGCAGATGCAGAGAAAAATAGAGAGAATGCCCGGTCTTGCAGGCAAAAAGTGCTCTATGCTGCAGGGCTTGCAGGCGGGTTATACGCAGTGCTTCGATATTTGCTGCCGCTTGTTGCGCCGTTTGTGTTTGCTTTTTTCATTGTCCGAATTTTATATCCGCAGCTTTGCCGGGCAGAGAAAAGGCTGCGGATTCGCAAAGACATACTGATGGCAGGATTTTTGCTGCTTTTGACCGGAATCCTTGCGGCTGGATTCTTTTTTCTGCTGTCAAAGGGAACTGCATGGGCGGTAAAAATCGGAAGTGAGTCAGGCGCGATCAAAGATCAGGTGAATATGGCGTTTGAAAATGGCTGTTGCAGGGCGGAAGAGCTTCTTGGGAGGGAACGGGGAGAAATTCGAACGTTTTTTCAGGATAAGGGAGACGAAATGGCGAAAACTGTCGGTCGGGAGATTTTGCCAAAGGCTGCGGACTGGACGGCGAAATCCTGCAGCTTTGCGCTGCGGACAGGAGCGTTCTGGGGGATCGGGATGATCGCGGCGTTCTGGCTGTGCAGGGATTATGCGCGTTTTTCGGAATGGATGAAAAAGAGCGAGATCTGGGAAAATATTGACAGAATCTTACGGATGACAGGCGGTTACTGCAGGGCGCAGCTGAAAATTCTGGTGATCATATCAGGAATTACAGTTTTGGGGCTTTGGATTGGAAAAGTCAGAAATGGTCTGTGGATTGGACTATTGGCAGGGATTTTGGACGCATTGCCGATGATCGGAACCGGCATTGTACTGATTCCGACTGCAATTTGGCAGCTTTTGAATGAAAATCCTCAGGGTGCGGCATTTGCTTCGGTTACCTACGTCGCGTGTATTGCAGCACGGGAGCTTCTGGAACCGCGCCTGTTGGGTGCGCAGATCGGTCTGCCGCCGGTGCTGATGCTTTTGTCAGTCTATGCAGGTGTGAAAGTGTTTGGAGCCGGCGGCATTTTTCTGGGACCGTTGTATACAGTGCTGTATACAGAAGGACTGCGGCAGATTTTCTGCAGAAGCTGAGGTTATTCAATTCCCATCAGGTGCTGCAGCTGAGAGAAACGCCTCTGTGCACAGGGGCAGACCGCGCCGTTATCCAGAACAATCTGGCAGGGGCGGCGATACAGCGTGCGGATATGTGCAGTGTTTACCAGGCAGGATTTGTGACAGAGAAAAAAGCTCTGGTCGAGTTTGGAGAGCGTTTCATTCAAGGAGCCGCTGCACTGGTAGATCGCAGTCGTCGTATGGACGGTGATGCGGTGCGCACCGGTCGCTTCGATATAAAGAATTTCATGGATTGGTATGAATAAATCCTGATCGGGCATCCTGAAATGCAGCCGACCGTTCGGAGAAGCCGGAATTTTACTTTTCTCGAGAACGCTCTGCAAACAGTGAAGAATCTGCAGGGTGTAGTTCGGATCGTCTTTGATTAAAAAACCCAGCGGTTCTACCTGATAGCGGAACGTTGTCATTGCCATTTCGGAATGCGTCGTAGTAAAAATGATGAATGCGCGCGGATCCTTCTGGCGGATTGCTGAGGCAAGTTCGATTCCATCCATGTCAGAGTGCAGATGGATGTCGAGAAAATAAACGGCATTTTCGGGCTGATCCGGAAGCAGATCCAGCAGCTCATGCGGCGTGTGGACGGCCTGTCGAATCTCCATGTCGTAAGCTTGAATGAAAATGTACTTTTCGATCATGGATTTGAGAAGATCAAGCTGAAGCGTGTTATCCTCACATAAATAAATCGGTATCATGTCATCCCCCATTCTGCCGCAGAAGCGGCATGAAATTTTTATGATTTAATGAGCGCAAGAGAGCGGGAACAGGCGAAGCCTGCTCATCGCGAACGGCGAAATTATTGAGTGAGCTATGCTCACGATATATTATGATAATTCTTTTTGAAGTTGGAAACAACAAGAATCTGTTTAAAAAGACCGTTTTCGCAGATCGTGTTGGAGGTCAGCTCCGGCGCATTGGCGATCAGCATATTTGCGGTGGGAAGTCCAAGACCGCTGTGCGCTTCTTTGGAAGAAATACTTGGCTTGAAAAGATCTTCCAGAGGGAAAAGGAGTGGCTTCGTCGAGTTTTCAATATGAAAAATAACAGAATGCACCTTGCACACGATTGCAATATGAAACCGTTTCTGCTCGGTTTCGGAAGCAGCTTCGATCGCGTTATCCAGAAAAATACCCAGCACTCTGGAAAGCGTGAGCAAATCGGTGGACAATTCTGTGATTTCCTGCGTCAGCTCGAAGGAAACATCCAGCTGACGGTTCATCGCCTGTACCATTTTTGTATACAAAAGACCCTTGATCTCCGTCACCTTGATCAGCGACAGACGCGCAAGGGTGTCGTCCTGATTGACCAGAATGCTGCTGCTCGTGACGATACTGGAATCAAAATAATTCCGAAGCTTGTCCATATCGTTTTCCTGGATGTAGCCGGTAATGGTGGAAAGAATGTTCAGGTAATCGTGTTTGAACCGTCGGATGTCCTGATAATGATTTTCGAGCTGTGCCATGTAGTGTGTTAGATTTTCCTGCTCACGGGCCTGAAGCTCCAGCTTTTTGTTGGCCTGCAGCGTGTTGTAAAGCATCAGAAAAATCAGGACGTTTGCTGCGGCGAAGCAGAAAATCAGGATGCCGTTGAATAACAGAATATCGGTCGGATAATGAAGCAGACTGCCGAAAATGATGTTGATCAGAAAAATACAGGAACAGATTGTGACTTCCAGAAATAAAAGTCGTTGAATCCGCGGAGGGATTACATCCTGATTCGTGACCAGCTTCCGGTGCAGACGGTTGCCGATAAACAGACACGGAAGGATGCAAAGGAGGGCGTGGAGGATGGAGAACAGGAGCGTGAGGGGAAGGGAGTTGTCTATTGCGGAAAAATCATAACCTAAAATCAGGCGCAGTGGAATCGTCAGCATATAATCTGTCAAAACGCTCCACGCCCAGATGATCTGGAAAAGAAGCAGGTTTAAAACCCGGTCTCGCTTATTGAACAGTAGGATAATATCCGATCCAATGAAAAAAACGGGAATGCCAAACTGTCCAAGCACAGGAGCGAGAAATATGCAAACGAGTATTAGATAGGCATATAAAAGTGCATTGATTTTCCTGCTGATATGTTTGGAAAGTATCAAATGACACATCAAAATATATGTTGCAGTCGCCATAAATTGAGAAAAATAATTAAATATAGTCATAATCAAAACCTCCTGAACATATCTTATATTATCATGAGGAAATAAAAAGATGAAGCAAAAAGGAAGTATGAAAAAACGGAAAAAGAATAACTGTATGTTTGCGTTTGGGAAGAAATTAGATGCGTTTGGGAAAAAATGAACCAAACGAAAAAAGATATGCTATTGTTTGTAAAAAGAGGAAAACATTATGATAGATAGAATGGCAGGGAAAATAGCCCAGTGGAATAAAGGTATTTTAAAATTGAGCGAAGAAGAAAGCAAAGTTGTAGAATATGGTATCAGTGTTTTTCTAGATTCGGTTTTTAAATTTTTAGTACTTCTTTTCATTAGTATCTTGATTGGAAAAGAAATAGAATTTGGATTATGTCTGTTTTCTTTTTGCGGATTACGTTATTGGGCAGGAGGAATTCATTGTTCAACGAGGGAAAGATGCCTGATTGCTATGATTGTTTTATGTTTTATCACTCTTTGGACAAGCTTAATTATAGAAACTAGGGGAAATGGTATATTGGTTGTTTTGTGGGGAATCAGTATTTTGATTTTACTGTTAAAGGCTCCTGGAAGAACAAAAGCAGCCCCTTTGCTGAGTGCAAAAGAAAATATGGAGAAAAAAATAACATCTGTAGCATTTTGTTTGGGTGTGGTTTTATTGAGCATGCTGCTGCCGAGATCGGATTGGCGAGGAATTGTTGCAATTGCTGCGCTGATGGAGTCGCTCAGTATTCTTCCTTGTAAAAGGAATAAAATATAATACTGAAAAAGGAGAATCTTTATGATGAAAGAAAAGGCTGCGAAACTGGTAAAAGAAATTGCAATGGGTTCTGTAAAAAATGCAGTGAACAAGAAGTACATTATCATCCTGCATGAGCCCGAAGTACCTGAATTTGTCCAGAAATACATGGAGAAAAAGGGAAAGTAAGTTCCAGAAACCGACGTGTGACATCGTTTAAGACGAATTTCACTGCGTTTAGGAAATTTTGATCTGTGAATGGGCAGGCTGTGTTACACTGTGAGACAGATAAGGCAGGAGGGCGGTTACATAAAAACTCCGGGAGCCTTATTCATTGCCGGAAACGGCATAAAAAACAAGCAAAGCATGTGGGGAATTTGTGTGGTGATAATGAGTTTGTGGGATAAATATATTGCTTTGCCTGTTTTTTAGAAGAAAACGAAGGGCGTGTAAAAATCAGAAAATGGTTTTTACACGTCTTTTCGTTTGCGGTGATGAGAGTGAAAATTCACTATCACTGAGTGAAAAAAGTGAATATTCACTCAGACAGGGTGAAAATTCACCTGATACTATTGAAAAACGGCACACCGCATTCTCGTTATTTTAGTGATGATTTAGGTGTGTCAAATTTTTTTATTAAAACACAGAACAAATGTTTGCTATGTAGAGAGACGTATTGTATAATACAAATATGAAAAAAGATATGTTTACTATTAAGGAAAATGAACTTTCATATGGTAGAGGATATGTGTATTCTTTACAGTACCATCTGGTCTGTGGAATCCATCGTATTGTGCAGTTACCGTAAGTGACCGAAGTCGGGATCAGGTAACGGCATATATCGAGGGACAAAAAGAGAAGGGAACTTTATGCAGATTGTATCCAGCTATGGAGTAGAAATTAAAAAAAAGAATATACCGCTCCGCGCTACGCTGGATATTTTTCGGAAAGCAGTTTCCTATCTGATTCCGGTGTATGCAGGGACCTGGGAAGAACTTTCAGAAATCCGGAATCCACAAAAACGCTTTAATGCAGCGGAGCATCTGATACATGAGACGAAAAAGAATCCTGCCAGGTTTGCGTTTGACCGGCATTTTCCTAAAATGCCATCTTACCTGAGAAGGGCGGCGATCCAACACGCACTTGGAGCAGTGTCCTCCTATCAAACACGTCTCGGTTTGTGGGAAAAGGGAGAGTTAAAGGGGAAACCAAAGCTGGTCTGTGAGAATCATGCAATGCCGGTATTCTATCGGGATGTCATGTATAAGGAAGCAGAATATGGAGAAGATGTTGCTTATTTAAAGTTATTTGATGGACGCGATTGGAAATGGTTCCAGGTAAAATTACTCCATACGGATATGGAATATCTTCGGAAAAAGTGGAGCGGGAAAAAGGCAACAGCCCCAACGTTGGAAAAGAAACATCATACATATTTCCTTCGATTTTCGTACACAGAGGAAGTAAGCTTATCGAAAACAGCCGTAAAAGAGCAGGTGATATGCAGTGTTGATTTAGGAATCAATACGGATGCGGTCTGCAGTAGCATGCGTACGGATGGCACTATCCTGGGACGGAAATTTATCAATTTTACCAGTGATAAAGACCATTTGTATCATGTACTTGGCAGAATCCGCCGTTTTCAGAGAGAACATTCTTCCGGAGAGGTCCAAAGTCGGTGGAATTATGCAAAAAGGCTGAATATGGAGCTGTCCCGCAAAATAGCTGCGGCAATCACGAAATGTGCCATAGAGTATCAGGCGGATGTAATTGTGTTCGAATATCTGGAAATGCAGGGGAAGCTATCCGGGAAAAAGAAACAAAAACTTCATTTATGGAGAAAGCGAGATATTCAGAAGCTGTGTGAACATCAGGCTCACCGGAACGGGATCCGTGTATTCAGAGTCAGCGCCCAAAACACCAGCAGGCTGGCCTGTGACGGAAGCGGAGCAGTGGTAAGAAATCCGGAGAACCATAGCCTGTGTACCTTTCGGACAGGAAAACAGTATAACTGCGACCTGTCAGCATCCTATAATATTGGAGCGAGATATTTTATACGGGAACTTTTAAAACCCTTGCCGGAAACGGAAAGGTCTTCCCTGGAGGCAAAAGTACCTGCAGTGAAGCGTAGAACCTCATGTGTTTATGCGGATTTAAGGAAGCTTTATGCAGAAATAAGCGAATTAAAAGCAGCATAAACACAGGCAGATATACAGCGGACTACCTGTAATGTGGAAACTGGCCGTATCCGGCGCAGAAAAAGTGCGTATCCGCACGAATTCTAAGTTACTGGCGTATCCGCCGATATTTAATCTTGTTGTTTAAAACGACTGAGAAGCAAGTGATTTAAGTCATGTGAGGTTCACGAGATGCGCACCGTTGAGCAAGGATTGACATTTCAGGAAGCAGAAGAGGCATTTGCGCGATATCATGTAGATTTCACAGAAGATAAATATATTGCATTGGGCCTGCGAAATATCCATGACGATCAATATACAAACCTGGCGTTGATCTTATCAGACCAATGTAAGCATACGACCAAAATCGCGGTATTCGGAGACGATGCCAATACGGTATTCAAGGATGCGAAGGAGTTTGACGGTTCTGTTTTGAAACAGCTGGAGGAAAGCTATGCGTATCTGTCCCTCTGTAACCGGACGACAGCGATTTTTAAAGGGCTGGAGCGGATCGAAAAATCGGATTATCCGGAGGAAGCTTTGAGAGAAGCGTTGCTGAATGCCCTTGTTCATCGGGATTACAGTTACAGTGGAAGCATTATTATCAATGTCAATAATTCCTGTATGGAATTTATTTCGATTGGAGGGCTGTTGCCGGGGTTGTCAGCGGAAGATATCCGGAGTGGAATTTCCCAACCGCGCAACCGGAGACTGGCGGAAATTTTTCACAGATTAAAACTGATAGAATCCTATGGGACTGGCATTCGAAAAATATTTGCACTCTATAAGGGCTGTGCGGTGCAGCCTAAAATTGACGTGACGCAAAATACGTTTAAAATGATCTTGCCAAACAGAAATGCAGACATGCCAGAGCAGGAAGCTTTGACAGCTGCAGCAGAGAAACCTTCGACGGAAATTACGTCGCAGATGAAAATTGTGCTGGATTATCTGGCGGAGTATCAGGAAATGACGGAGGAAGAGCTGCAGGAGCTGCTGAATATCAAAAAAACGAGAGCATATTTGCTTGCACGTCAGATGAGTGAAAACGGATTGATCGATATTATCGGACGAGGAGCGGGAAAAAGTATAAACTGAAATAATCAGGAGCAGCGCGCCCGGCATCATTTCATCCACCGGACGCGCCAATCCTTTGTGTTTTCCGGTTGACAAATCCGAAGATTTTTTTTATCATCAATAACAGATAGAAAAGAAGCGCAGAAAAGGAATAGTAGAGATGGGAGCGCACTTCAGAGAGGCTGCAATGGTGGAAGCAGCTGTGCAGCGCATTTCGAACCGACCCTTGGAGCTTTGCCCCAATAAGGCAGCGTAGATCCGGCGTTAACGGATACAGAGCGAACATGCAGAGTGCATGTTAATTGGGGTGGTACCGCCGGATATCCGGTCCCTTTGGGGATCAGGTATCTTTTTTTTATCGTAAGGAAACTTCGTTTCCTTACGATAAAAAAACGCTCCGCGAGGATGCGCACTCGGCGCAAGGGTAGATGGTTGCCAAAGCAACCGCGCCTCGGCGCGAGAATGTGCCAAGGCACATTCTTTTTCATTCATTGCAATAAAATGTCCGCAGAGTGTGCATTCTATTGTTTTTGAAAGAAAAATGAGGAGCCGCCAGTTTAGATTTACAGGGAAAAGGAGAAATAACATGGCAGACAAAAAGATGGTAGAACAGATCACGTCCATGGAAGAAGATTTCGCACAGTGGTATACCGATGTGGTTCTGAAGGCAGAGCTGATCGGCTATACCAGCGTAAAGGGCTGTATGGCGATCAAACCAGCCGGCTATGCGATTTGGGAGCTGATCCAGAAGCAGCTCGACGAGAGATTTAAAGCGGCAGGGGTACAGAATGTATATATGCCGATGTTCATTCCGGAGAGCCTTCTGGAAAAAGAAAAGGATCATGTAGAAGGATTCGCGCCCGAGGTTGCATGGGTAACCTATGGTGGTTTGCAGAAGCTTCAGGAGCGTCTGTGCGTTCGCCCGACTTCTGAGACACTGTTCTGTGATTTTTATAAAAATGATATCCAGTCCTACAGAGACCTTCCGAAGGTATATAATCAGTGGTGTAACGTTGTTCGCTGGGAAAAAGAAACCCGTCCGTTTTTGCGTTCCAGAGAGTTTTTGTGGCAGGAAGGCCATACGGCACATGCAACTGCTGAAGAAGCAGAAGAGCGTACGATCCGGATGCTGAATGAATATGCGGATTTTGCTGAGCAGGTACTTGCGATTCCGGTGATCAAGGGACGCAAAACAGAAAAAGAAAAATTTGCGGGTGCAGAAGCAACCTATACAATTGAAGCGCTGATGCATGATGGCAAGGCACTGCAGTCCGGTACGAGCCACAACTTCGGCGACGGCTTTGCAAAAGCCTTCGGTATTCAGTTTACAGATAAGGATAATAAGCTGAAATATGTGCATCAGACCTCCTGGGGTGTGACGACCCGTCTGATCGGTGCGCTGATCATGGTACACGGTGATAACTCCGGTCTGGTTCTGCCTCCTAAGGTTGCTCCGACACAGGTTGTGATCATTCCGATCCAGCAGAGAAAAGAGGGCGTACTGGATAAGGCATATGAATTAAAAGATCGTCTTTCCAACTTCCGCGTAAAAGTGGACGATACCGATAAGAGCCCCGGCTGGAAATTTGCAGAGGCTGAAATGCGTGGTATTCCGGTTCGTGTTGAGATCGGACCGAAGGATATCGAAGCAGGCAAATGCGTTCTGGCACGCAGAGATACCGGTGAAAAGCTCGAATGCGCATTAGACGAGCTGGAAGCAAAGATTGCAGAGCTGATGGAAACGATCCAGAAGGATATGCTGGAAAAAGCAAGAAAGCACAGAGAATCCCATACCTATGTTGCAAAGAATATGGAAGAAATGGGTAATATCTTAAATAACACTCCCGGATTTGTAAAGGCGATGTGGTGCGGATGCCAGGAGTGCGAGGACAAGATCAAAGAGCAGTTTGCAGCAACAAGCCGCTGCATGCCGTTCGAGCAGGAAACATTGTCCGATACCTGTGTATGCTGCGGAAAGCCTGCAAAGAAGATGGTTTACTGGGGCAAGGCATATTAAATTCAATCAAGAGACAGGCGCTGCGTGCAACGAAAAAGGCATGCAGCGCCTTTTTCAGCGGTGTCATCGCATGGAAAATATGATATAATGAGCACGAAAGAAAAACAAGCGACGCCGAAGGCGGCATTTGTTTTTC
>ERZ1023972.13-NODE-13-length-89814-cov-10.914126_pt1 | contig 89814 bp, 83 predicted proteins | sample MGYA00380431_ERZ1023972 | MGnify/ENA primary metagenome ERZ1023972 (study PRJEB33179, sample SAMN07449053) | human gut metagenome | biome: Human-gut; feature: Human associated habitat; material: Faeces | host: Homo sapiens | place: India:Kasaragod | collected... | reverse complement strand
CCGTCTCGGTTTCTGTTTCCGTCTCGGTTTCTGTTTCCGTCTCGGTTTCTGTTTCCGTCTCGGTTTCTGTTTCGATTCTTTCGATGGTCATCTGATAGCAGGGTGCTGCCAGACTGTTCCAGTCAATTTCAATGACATCTGTTTGGATGGCTGCATCAAAGGAGGTGCCCAGGAAAAACTGCACATGGTCATATGCCTGATCCAGGGTATACTGGTAAATATCCTCGCCTTTGGAGGATGCAATCATCCGAACCGGCTCTGCAGAAAGCTCCTGTCTGCCACCCTCCTGCTCTGTCCAGGCGTAAAGGGATACGCCCGACTCTAAAAACTCCGGATCCTCTTTGATCTTCGATGCATCGAAATAAATCATATAATGAAGGTTTACCCAGCTGCCTGTAGATTCTTCTCCATCCACCTTCTCCAGTACAAAGCAGGGATCCTGGAAGTCCCATTCCGTATAAACCGGTGTGGTCGCTTCCATATAATCCCATCCATCTGTCCCGGCCATAAATGCGATATATTCATAAGGTCTGTCCAGACAGTATTCGTAAATTCCATCGCCCTTATCAGAGGGCTTCATTTCAACCGGTGCGTCCGCTGCACTGTCTTCTTCCGAATCATATGCATAAACGCTGACGCCGTTCTTACAGAACTCACTGTACTGACTTCCATCAAAATATACGGTATACAATCCGTAAAAGCTGCCTGTCCCGGTCAGGTCTTCTCCCTGAAGCCGGTAGCAGGGTGCCTGTAAGGACCAGTCTATCGTAAGCTCCCCTGTGGTGTTTTTGTTTTCTTTTTTCTGTCCCTGGCAAAATACAACATGCTGATATTTCCGGGTCAGACCCAGCTGCCAGATCTCCTGCTGTCCCTCTGCCTTTTCCAGCTTTACCGGTTCTGCTGCTTCTGCCTCTGCTGCATCGTCATAAGCGTATGCATAGATCCCTTTGGATGCCAATGCCTCTGCCGTGCTGCTTCCTGAAAGATCCAGGTATACGGCATATGGAGTTTCTTCCTTCGCTTTCACTCTGTTTCCTTCTGCAAACATGCCAGTTCCCGATACCATTTCCAGTATCAAAAGTAAGCTCAGAAAAAAGCTGACAGATCTTCTTATCTTTTTCCGTTTCTCCGGTGATATTGTCGCTTTCCACATACCGATTTTCCTTTCCCCCTGTTTTGTTCCTTCTGTTTCACAATGGTTTTTATGCCACATTTTCACTTTAGTTAAATTGTAGGATTTTTTTTGTGCAAAAGCAATACCATTGGCATATTGAATATTTCAGATTTATATTAAAAATTTAAGAACTTTTCACAAATATCATTATTAAATGTATATATGTTCGTTTTGTCAATCATTTTTTTGTATTTCATATATTTCCTATCATCCTAACATGTTAAAAATAATGTTTCTGGTGTTGCATATCACATTTTTATATTGTTTTCAGGGATTTTGTGAATTTTGCTGTATCTGCATTTCCTGCCGCTGACAGTCTGCATAATTGTGCTGCGTGGGATAAACTTCATTACAGTTCACTCGTCCCCTTCTGCGTTCAGATTCCATAAAATTTATATGTTGTAAAAACTGCCGTTGAATTTTACAGCAGTTTGGGATATGCTATGAGCGAAAAGAGTTGCGAAGATTGAAAAACAAAATTTTTCAATCGCAAGATTTGTGTCTGCGCGCACTTGACACAAACTCGACATGCGCCAAAAACGTGCGCAGAAACGCGAGGAAAATATGCCAAATATCAAACCCATTTCCGATCTGCGAAATTACAGTGACGTGCTGCATGATGTAGCTGTTGGTGCTCCGGTTTTTCTGACGAAGAACGGACGCGGCAGATATGCAATTCTCGATATACAGGACTTTGAAAAGACACAAGCAACCATCCGGCTGATGAATGAACTTGCAAAAGGCCGCAAATCCGGCGAAGAGAAAGGCTGGCTGACATTAGATGCTGTGGAGAAGAACCTCGGGATTAATCATGAATAAGCTGCATTTATCCGAAGAAGTCCAAAATGATCTCTTAGAAATCAAGACCTATATTGAGGAAGAATTATTAAATCCATCCGCAGCATTGGCAACCGTAAGCAAAATTACAAAAAGTCCCCGTATTTTGCAGAACCACGCTCAGGCCGGAGCTTTGCTATCTTCGATTGCAGATATAGAGAGCAATTATCGATTTATTGTAAGCGGCAACTACATCAGCTTTTACCGTGCTTACGGCAACGAAGTTTACATTGACCGTATTCTCTATGCCCGCCGCGATTATATGCGGATTTTATTTGGAGACAGTACAACAAAGGAATAACTGTGGAACACCTCAAAAGGCCGGTCAGAGAATCTTTCCCTGACCGGCCTTACTCAATCTTATTCTTTGACAAACAACTCGTAATCATTCCACGCCCTTTGGTGCAAAGGGATCCTCATAAATTGCATACACCCCCGGACGGCAGAGCTGTCCGGAGCCGTTGACCGCGGAGCGCACACCGTCGATTGCCGGGTCGGAATAGGTGCAGAACCATTTTTCCATCCTGCCCTTTAAAAGTTCTGTAAAGCTTCTTCCGGGAAATCCTACAGGCTGCTTGTCGGAAAGTCCCGTCAGCTTAAGGATCGTCTGCATATAGTCCAGATTAGATGTGTCTATGTTCATTGATAACCTTCTCCTTTAAGAGACTATTATACTCTACTGAGTGATTTTCCAGTACCCCTTTCGGTCAGATCCTACTCTGATAATTTTTCCATTTTCTTTTAGAGCTTTTATAAGACGGCTTACCTTTCTTGCACTTATATCCATTTGTTCTGACATTTGCTTTGCTGTAGTGGAAGCATTTTCCTCCAATAATCCCAGAACTTTCATCATTTCTGAATCATCATCGCCAATTTCATTGCCATTATCATCGCCATTGGCAATGATAGTATTATCTTTTGGCAATGAAAATGGGAACTCAACTTTTATAAAATGTTCTGATATATGAAAAATACTTTTATCATACTCTTTTAAAATTCTACTCATTCCTGATCCTAATTGTTCTACAAGACCCACATCTTTAAATACACGCATCAATTCACGATTTCTCGGCATACTACTACAACTAAAAAAATCTTCCTTGCTTTGCCCCGGAAGCAATCCACCATAAGATGTAAAAATCATTTTGTCATTAAAAATTTCAAAAACAGGTGGTATCTCCCTCGAAAAATCAGAATGTACAATTGCGTTTATCACAGCTTCTCGCATTGGAATAGGTGCAATTAAATTTTTTTCTACTCTCTTGGTATTCGTTACTTTTGCTCTGGTTATATTTTCAATTTTTAACTTTTCCAGCACTTGATGCGTTGCTTTGATTAAAGAGCAATAACCATATTCTTCATTCTCAATCAGATCCACTTTATCGCTTCCAGCATATTTGGCAACCTTAATAGATACTCCATTTTCATCAGCAAGCAAATATGCAACATTGTTTATGCCACCATATTCTATGCAATTCTCGATATGCAGGATTTTGAAAAGACACAGGCAACCATCCGACTGATGAACGAGCTTGCAAAAGGCCGGTCAGAGAATCTTTCCCTGACCGGCCTTGCTCAATCTTATTCTTTGACAAACAACTCGTAATCATTCCACGCCCTTTGGTGCAAAGGGATCCTCATAGATTGCATACACACCTGGGCGGCAGAGCTGTCCGGAGCCGTTGACCGCGGAGCGCACGCCGTCGATCGCCGGGTCGGAATAGGTGCAGAACCATTTTTCCATCCTACCCTTTAATTGGGTTACCAGTTTTTTATATTCCGGTAAACCGTACAGATTCTTCTCTTCTCCCGGATCGTCCACGAGGTGATACAGTTCGTGTTTTCCATAGGGATAACGGTGTACATATTTCCATTCTTTCGTCCGGATCATGCGGACAGGCCCGTATTCGTCAAAGATCACAACCTCGTGGCGGTGCTCCTTCTGCTCACCTCCTAAAAGCTCTGTAAAGCTTCTTCCGGGAAGTCCCGCAGGCTGCCTGTCTGATAGTCCCGTCAGCTCCAGGATCGTCGGGAGAAGATCGCAGGCGCTTATCATTTCGCTGCAGACGGTATTGGCAGGAATGTGCCCCGGCCAGGAAATCAGAAACGGCACCTTCACTGCGGAATCATACATATTCATCGGGAATGTCCCGTTGCCCTTCCCCCAGACGCCGTGCTGTCCCATGCTCATTCCATTGTCCGCTGTAAAGAGGATCACGGTATTATCTGCCAGCCCCTGTTCTTCTACTGCATCCAGCAGTCTGCCGATCTGTTCATCCATCGCACTGATCGCCGCAAAATAGCCCCGCAGATTTTCTTCCCTCTTACCGGTTCCATATACCGCGCCGGTGCGCAGATCAGGATGATCCGGCACGTTAGGAATACTGGGAAACCTGCAGCCATCGTAGTAATCGATCCACTTTGCAGGATGGTGCTCCTTTTCCCAGGGTGAATGGGGTGCAGTATAGTGGACAGACAGATAGAACGGGTCGTCCCCTTCGCCCAGCTCTTTTAAATATTCCAGTGCACGATCCGTGATCAGATCTGTCACATATTCCCCATGATGCACGGTGATTTCTCCATGCTCCACCATGTCCGGGTGATAATAGCAGCAGCCGCCCATGCCGATGGTGTACCACTCCTGAAAGCCCTGCTGCGGTTCGATGCTGTTGCCCAGGTGCCATTTTCCGGAGAGTGCACAGTGATAGCCGTTCTGCGCCAGAATGTCCGTGTAGGTGGGCTGTCCTTCCAGATAGGAAATCGGCTTCCGTTCCTGCTTATAGCCCTCGAAATAAGGATTTTCCTTTCCCTGGGCGGCAAATTTCTCGCCGTCTAAGTTTCCGCTTCTGAGCCAATCCTGTACGCCGTGAGCGGAAGGCATTTTCCCGGTCAGAATGGATGCCCTCGCCGGAGAGCACACCGGCGAGGCACAGAAGAAGCTGTCAAACCGCATTCCCTGTTCTGCAATTCTGTCCAGGTTGGGCGTATAAAGCTCCGGTGTCCCGGCGCAGTGCATCGCCCAGGGGCCCTGATCGTCTGCCAGAATCATGATAATATTCGGTTTTTTCTCTGTTTTTTCCATATTATTAGATTTTCCTTTTTACTGCTTTGCTTTTGTTTTCTGATACTCTGCATTGACTGCCTCAAGGATCTCTTCACCGCCCTGACTTCTCCAGGACTTGCTCAGCTGCTCTACACCCTCTTCGATGGAAAGCTTACCCTGCAGCATATCCGAAAAGTACAGGGTGTAAATATCGTCCACTGCGGCGCCGTTTTCGATCTCAACCTGCGTTTTCTGCTTAATCAGGTTCGGAACCTGGCACTGGGTCGCAAGATCAACGGTATGCAGCGCACGTTCCCGGTTCGGATCGGTTACAGGGATGTAGTTGCTCTCCAGAGGCCAGTAGAAGGAGCCCCACGCCAGCGCGTGCGCCCAGCCATTGGGCGAGAAAGCATCCTTTGCACGCTCTTCTTCGTTGAAGACGATTTCGTCGCCATCCTTGGTGTAATGAATACCTTCGATACCAAGACGCAGCAGGTTATTTCCTTCCTCCGAAACCATGAAGTCCACAAATGCTGCCGCTTTGTCAGGGTTCTTGCAGGCTGCGGTGATACAGGTCATCATACCGCTCTTGCCCTGCTTGCTTAAGCCTCTCGCGCCGTCCGGACCTGCGGGGGAAAGATCATAGCAGATCGAAGCGTCCGGGAACAGCTCTCTGACGCTGTTTTCATGACGGGTCACATGACGGAACAGGGGTGCAGGCATCATGCCGGCTTTGCCCTGATAGAACTTTTCTTCTTTTTTAGACATATCATTCAACATCAGCTCCGGATCGATCGTACCTGCATCCCACAGCTCTTTGATGTAGGTCATGCCCTTTACAAACGCAGGATCTTCAAAAACGGGGATTACCTGATCGTTTTCATCCAGCGAATAGTCCGCATAGGGTAGTCCGTATGCGAAAAATACCCAGTCAAACTGTCCCGGCTTTTCTGCCGTGTAGCCGTATGTATTGTTCTGTCCGTCGCCGTCCGGATCGTCGTTTGTGAAAGCGAGCATGACGTCTTTCATTTCATCCAACGTCTGCGGATAGGACAATCCCAAATTATCCAGCCAGTCCTGACGCATCACGATCAGGGTATTGGCCACACTGTACTGTGCAATAAACGGCATGCCGTAATATTTTCCATTTTGTGCCGACCACTCGTAATTTTCCAGCCATGCCTTCATGCTCGGGAAGGAATCCATGTAATCATTCAGCGGAATAACCATTCCATCATCAATCCACTGCTGGGTTGCGCTCGTCCCGTATGCACCAGTTACCACATCCGGGAAATCGCCGGACGCCATCGCAACGTTGACCTTTTCCGTATTGGCTTCCGGAACGATTTCAACCGTCAGGTCTATGCCGAGTTTTTCGTTGATCGCTTCAATAATGCGGTCGTTATCCTGAATTGCTTCTGCCGCAGCGTCGCCGGTCGTCAGCCAACGGATCGGAACCCGCTCTGCAGAATCCGCAGTGTTCTGACCACCCGAAGCGCTGTTGCCGCAGCCTGCTGCCAGAATCGTTGTCGCTGCCATCGCTGTTGCCAGAAATGCACACTTACTTCTTTTTCTCATTTTGTTCTCTCTTTCTTTCCCTTTTATATTTTACCCCTTCACTGCGCCTGCCGTCATCCCTGCTGTGAAATATTTTTGGAAAAACGGATACGCGCACATGATCGGAATAATTGCCAGCATCACAGCCGCCATCTTCATCGGCTGTCCTAATAAAAACAGGCTTTCTCCGCCGCTGGAATATGCTGCGTCATTCTGAAACAGCATCGACCGTAAAAACAGCTGCAGCGGCCATGCTTCTTTCTTATTGATATACATAATCGCCGAGAAAAAGTCGTTCCAGTGATCGACTGCATAAAACAGCGTCACCGTCGTCAGCGCCGGTTTGGAAATCGGAAGCATGATCCTAAACAATACGCCGATCTCCGTACATCCGTCCAAAAGCGCCGCTTCCTCCAGCTCCATCGGAAGCTCCAAGAAGAAGTTTCTTAAAATAATCAGGTTGTAGGTGTTGACCGCCGACGGCAGGATCATCGCCCACAGCGAATTCATCAGATGCAGATCCTTTACAACGATGTAGGTCGGAATAATTCCGCCGGTAAACATCATCGTAAACACTGCCAGAAACATGAAGAACCGCTGTCCCTTTAAATCCTTTTTCGACAGCACATACGCCGCCATCGTCGTAATCAGCATGTTGATCAGTGTGCCGACAACCGTGATAAAAATCGAGTTCGCATACGATCTCCACAGATCGAAGCTTTTTAACATATAGGCATAGCCTTCAAACGACCATTCGTCCGGCCATAAATGGATGTTCGTCGCCAGATAGCTTTTCAGCGAGGAAAACGAAACAACCAGGCAGTCCCAGAACGGGTAAAAGGTTGTCAGCCCCAGCAGAATCAGAAAAATCAGATTTACTGTGTCAAAAATCCTGCTGCCGACAGAAACCTTGATTTTTTTCGGCTTTTCCCTGCTCATCAGTAAATTCCCTCCTCTCCTGCCATGCGTGCTGTCTTGTTTGCAATGACAACCAGTGCAAAGTTGATCACGGATTTAAACAAGCCGACCGCTGTCGCCAGCTCAAATTTGCCTTCCTGCAAGCCCATCCGGTATACATAGGTATCGATGATATCCGCCGTCCCGTATACGCCTGGATGATACAATACGAAAATCTGTTCAAAGCCCGCCTGCATCAGTCCGCCGATTCTCGTAATCAGCACAACGATAATAATAGAACGGATACACGGCAATGTGATATGTAACAGCTTCTGCCACCGGTTCGCCCCGTCCACGGTCGCCGCCTCGTACAGCTGCGGATCGATTCCGGTGATCGCCGCCAGATAGATAATCGTGTTCCAGCCGAACGTTTTCCAGATCATCGAAACGACCATCGTGCCGACGAAATACTTTTCATCTGTCAAAAATCCGATCGGTGCAAAGCCGAGCGCCTTGATGACGCCGTTGACAATACCCGAATCCATCGATAACAGGCTTGTCAGAATACCGCCCAGAACGACCCAGGAAATAAAATTCGGAATGTAAATCGCTGTCTGGATGACCCGTTTTACCTTTCCAAGCCGCAGCTCATTTAAAAGCAGCGCAATGATAATCGGAAACGGAAATCCGAAAATCAGTCGGATCAGGCTGATCCGGATCGTGTTCCAGAAAACGGAATAAAACTTTTCCATTCCAAACAGCTTTTGGAACATTTCCGTCCCCGCCCACGGACTTTTCCAGATTCCAAGCATCGGATTGAAATCCTTGAATGCAATTGTTACGCCGTACATCGGAACGTAACAGAAAATGATGTAATACAGAATCGCCGGAAGCAGCATCAGATACAGATATTTATGCTTCCAGAAATACAGTGCTGCCTTCTGCAGGCCCCCCTGCTGTCGGCCCTTTGAAAGTGCTGCGGTTTTTTCCCTCTTTCCCGTCATGTACCTTCCTCCCTCTCTTTTTTTCTGAAACAGTCCTGTTCCGTAAATGCTGCCCGCCTGGTGGCTGCAGCCCCTTTGCGTTTTTTTTGTTTCCGTTTCTGAGGTCATTATATAAAAACACAGCTCTGTTAAAAATTAAAAAATCCGACCTATTTTGTTACATTTATAACGATTTCAAAAAAGCCTTGATCTATCACCCCTTTATTGACTTTTTGCAACTTTTTGACTTTATTTTTTGCAGATTCATCGGATTTTTGCTATCCATTTTTGCACTCCCTTTCTTTTGCTTTGTGCATTTTTTCGGTATAATGGTGTCAGAACCAATCAAAGGGAGGCAATTGTTTTGATATCATTCGATCGTTCCATGCAAAAGAAAAAGCTGAAAAATATCATTCGCTCGAGACACTTTTCTTCCTGTTTTTTTATTCTGACACTGTTATCCACGATCCTGTTTTTTGTTTCCACGCTCTTAAGCATCTGGCAGAACAACCTACAGTTAAAGGAGCAGCTGGAGGCAAAGGCAGACGCTGCCTATTCCAATATGGAAAATACTTTTTCCGTTATGAAGGTAGGCTCTGTTTTTATCGCAAAGCTTGCCTCCGTAAATCACATCCTCGTTTCACCGTATCCTACCATCGATTATTTTTCCCGTATGATCAGTGATATTTCTCCTTACACACAGCTGTACTCCTTTGAAACGATCTGCCTGTATTTTGACCGCAGTGAACGGGTTTTCGATTCCAGCGGAGGCATGTACACCTACAGTGATTTTTATAACCCGGATTTTCTCCAGATCCTTTCGGAAATGGACACGGAGGAGGCCTGGGTTGTAAACATTCCTTATGAGCGCTACTACAGCCCGCGTCCTGCTGTACCGGTTGTGGTCTATGCCCACAGTCTGCCTTTGTATTCCTCCAATCCGAAGGGCTATATCACAATTTCCTATGCCATGCGGGAGCTGCGCAGGGATGCTGCTGCCCTTCTTTCCGACAACGACAACAGCTATCATGCTGTCGTTACCTTTTGCGATCAGCTTATCTATGCCACGGATGCAGCTCTGTACGAGCGCTGGGATTCTTCTCTGTCCGCTGATGAAAATGAAGCCCTGCTTTTTCCCGATTATAATGCCTATCCTGCCGTTCAGAACTCCAATACGCTGCAGTGTACCTACTATGTGTCCACCACAGAGCAGTTCAAAGCAGTTACTCCCTTTCTTTTAAGACGTTTTTGCGAATACTTTTTTATACTATTCTGTTGCTTTTTACTTTCTGCTATCTACAGCATGGTTTTGTTAAAACCCGTGGATGACATTATGGAAAAACTCGGCATCACGCCCTACACCCTCGGTCTGTCCGACGATCATGATGAATTTTTCCGCTTAAACTCTGCCCTGGACAGTCTGACTGCCCAGGTCTCAGAGGTGCATTCCGTCCTGCACGAAAAGGAACAGCTCGTCCGGGAGCGTCTGCTGCTTGGTATCCTCCATGCCTCTGTCGATGTCACTGCCCTGCCTCAGGAATATATGAAATACGGTCTGGTCTTTCCGTACCGCTTCTTTTCCCTGATCCTCATCCACATGCCTGCCCTCGAAAGCATGGAGGATTTCGCAAAAAAGGAGCAACTGCGTCTCGTTGTCCTCTCCAGCGCTTCGGAGGCATTTTCCGTCCTTGGCAAAGCCTACGGCATCCATACAAACGGGCAGAATATCTGCATCTTGCTCAATACCTCCATCGCAGATGCAGAGCTGACGGCAGAATTAAAGCGCCTCTGCAGCGCTATTTCCCAACGCATGCAGCAGACGCTTTCCATTGATCCCTTCTTTTCCATTGTATTGTGTGAACAGGCATCGCCCTCCTACCAGAAATCCTGGCAGCTGGCCCGCAGAAACCTTTTGTTCACTTCTCCGGAAACAGAGGATTTTATGATCATCGGTCATCAGGAGGATCTGACCTCCTCCCTGGATCCCAACCTGTCCATCCAGCTTTCTCGTGCGCTGATCGACCGCGATCAGACGGTTGCCCGCAAAATCGCCGACAGCTTTTTTTCCCGCTATCTGGAAACAGCAAACACCCAGGAAGCCCGAAAGCTTACAACAATCCTCCTGTGCGAGGTCTATGTGGCGCTGCTTGATTTCGGGGATGACATTCCGGACACCCAGCTGAGCCCTTACCTCAAAAAGCTGGAAAATGCTGCGGATCCTTCCGAATGCAGCCGCATCTTCTTTTCCTGCATCCAGGGACTTTTAAATGCCAAAACAAAAACCTCCATGGAAGCCCACACTTATATCTGCCAGGCAATTTCCTATATCCAGCAGCACTACAGGGAGGAGCTTTCCGTCCCTCAGATCGCGGACGTCGTCAGCTTAAACCCGGTCTATCTTTCCAGGCTCTTCAAGCTCGACACCGGAAAAACGCTCTCCGAGTACTTAAACTGCTACCGCACGGAATGTTCCCTCGCGCTGCTGACCGACACTGCTGATACGATCCAGTCGATCAGCCAGAAAGTCGGCTACTCCGACGTCCGGAGCTATATCCGGTTCTTTAAGAAATATTATGACGTGACACCCAGTGAGTACAGAAGGGGGGCGGTTGGAAAATGATTCCGGACAAGTCATTGCTGCAAAAAATATTTGATTTTTGCCACGAAAATGCCAAAGCTGCCGCACAGTGAACCTTTGACGGCAGAGCTGTCCGGAGCCGGTGACAGCGGAGCGCACGCCGTCGATCGCCGGAGCGGAAAAACGCTCTCCGCATACTTCTTGACAGAACAAGCCGCCTTTTTTATACTTATAACACTTGTAAAAAACACAGCTGCCGCGATTTTTGGCAGAACGGAGGATACTGTGACAGATAAAAAACTGATTTCATCTTTACAGGGGCTGCGGGCAGTTGCCTTTCTGAGCGTGATCCTGTCCCATTGCGGTGCACCGTGGCTGGGGCCGTGGGCAATTTCCGTATTCGTGGCGCTGTCCGGTTTTTTGATGACCTGCAACTATTACGACCGCCCGCGCACAGCACCGGAACTGCGGTCTGCCATGACCTTTTCCCTGCAAAAAATACGCAAGTTATATCCGCTGCACCTTATTATGATGGTTGCTGCCCTTCTCCTTGTGCTGAAGGGTCTTTGGGCGCAGCCCTCTGCCCGCGGGGTGCTGTCCTGTGCAGCAGAGCTTGGAGTAAGCATTTTCCTGCTGCAAACATGGATCCCCTCCAGCCGTTTCTGGTTCTGCTTAAACGGAGTCGCGTGGTATCTTTCGGTGCAGGCTTTTCTGTATGCTATTTTTCCCGGTCTGCTCGCCCTGCTGAAAAAAGTCGATACTCGCAGGCTGCGCTGCATCGCTGCCGCGATTTTCTGCGCACAATTCCTTTTCTCCCTTGCAATCTGGAAGGCCGGACTCAGTGGAAAGTCCATATTTTACCTGACCTATCTGTGTCCTCTTTTCCGGGCAGGAGATTTTGCCATCAGCTGCTGTATGGGCTGCCTTTACCACAGCCGCAAGGAGGAGCGCATACCGCACGGTGCCTTTTCCCTTCTGGAGCTGGCAGCTGTGCTGTTTTCGGGCGGTTGCTTTTTCATCGCTGCCAGACAGGTAGGAGCTTTGGGCGCGGTAGCCTTCCGGTACAACGTGCTGTTCACCCCCTCTGCGGTGCTGCTGGTCTGGCTGCTCGCCGTGGGCAAGGGAGTGATTTCCCGGCTGCTTTCCGCAAAGCCGTTTTTGTGGCTGGCCGGGCTGTCGCCTTACGGCTTTCTGATTCATCAGGTACTGATCCGGTATATGGAGTTGGCTGCAAACAAGCTTGGTCTTACGGCACATCCTGTGGTCTGGACCCTGACCGTATTTTTACTCACGCTCTGCCTGAGCAGCTTTTACAAGGCGTTGGAGCACCGGGTGCGGAAGCGTCATGCCAAAGCTGCCGCACAGTAAGCCTTTGGCTTTCTTCCGTAAACGTCAACGTTTTATACCCACCACCATTTTCTGAGTGCATTCACTTTATTTTTCCGCTCATTTCTGCGCACGCTTTTTGCGCATGTCGAGTTTGTGTCAAGTGTGCGCAGACACAAATCTCTCGATTGAATAATTTATTTTTCAATTTTCCACCTGCGGAAGGCTTTGCGCTGCACACAGCGCCCCATACCCCACCCGCTCATTCGGATAGTCCGTCTCACCCCGCAGCTTCTTCGCGCCTTTTCGCAGATATGCCTTGAGTTTCTCCCCGTACAGATACGGATCATTTCCCTTTTCAATTCCCCATTCCATCAAAAGTGCCGCTGCACCGGAAACGAGCGGTGTCGCAAAAGAGGTCCCGCTTACGCGCTGCGTGCTCCCCTCCGATGCCGGAACCAAAAGATCGACCCCCGGCGCTGCCAGATCCGGCTTGGAGTCTGCAAACATCAGGCGGTTTTCCCTGTTTATTTTCTCGCCTCTTCCCGAAAAATCCGCATACGCTTCATAATATGAGTGGATTGCTCCGACCGAAATCACCTTTTGCGCCGTCGAAGGAATCGTCATCGTCAAAAGCGGATCGGGCCGTACAAACCGCGTATCTGCAGAACGGCTCTGCTGGGTCGGTAAATACAGCTGATAGCTGCCGAGCACGATTTTTTCCGGAATCAGGTGAAAGGTCCAGATCCCGGACTCAATATAACGATCCCGTGGGAGCAGGTCAAAAAAAATCTCCTGCCAGACAGAATACGGCGACGGCTGCCCGGCATAAACCAATACCTCCGTCCCGTTTGTCAGCACATCCTGCCGTCCGTTTTTATCTGGCTGTACGATAATTTCCTGTCCGGATGGTGCCTGCAAAATCACAGTGAACACATCGGCATAGTTTTTCCACAGCTGTATATTCAGCGTCCGCTCATATTCCCCGATGATCAGCTCAAGCGTTTCCCTTTCCCTCTGCAGATTGCCGAACAATCCGTCAGCACGGGAACTAACGTCCGCTACATTTTTTTCCAGTTGTCCGGACGCATGACCGCCTGCCGCACCCTCGTTTCCGCAGCCTACACAGATTGCCGTCCGCCCGCTTTCCGCTGCATTGTCCAGAAAACGACACAGCAGGGAGGAACCGTCATGCGGTCCGTAACAGTTTCCGTAGCTGATGTTGATGACGAGTGGCTGCCCGATTTTGGCAGCTTTGGAAAGCGACCAGGACACTGCGCTCATCAGCTGCGTCGTATGTGGATAGCCATTCTGTTTTTGGGAAAGCTTCACGACCAACAGCCCCGCGCCCGGCGCAGCGCCCCTCAGCCGGAGATTTGGATTGCTCCCGGCAGCAATCGCCGCCACCGCCGTTCCATGTCCGGAGCGGTCGATGCTCGGCACAAGCTCCAGCGCCCCGTCCCGGCTTTCTGCCTGCAGTGCCTCGTCAATCTGTTCCTGCGAAAACTCCCGTTCCAGTTCCTGATCCCACAAAGCCAGAATCCGGCTGCTGCCATCTTCCTTTCGAAAATCCGGCATCCGATAATCGATCCCGGAATCCAAAACAGCGATCAACACGCCTTTTCCATCCAGGGGTGCGCCCTCATCTCCCTGCGAAAGAAGCGGCAAAATACAGCTGACACGCTTCGCCTCATACAAACCGGTCTGCAGATTTTTCGGCATCTCCACATATTCGATCTCCCGGGCAGCCACGAGCGCTCCGATCTGATCCTCCGGAAGCTTTACAATTGCATAGCCCGCCAGAAGCTTTTGTATCTCCATTCCGGGTATCTGCAGTCCGTCGATGTCCCCACTGTATTTGACGATGACCTCCCGCAGGTTTTGGTCCCTGGTCACTCCCACATCCAGAACCTCCGAGCGTTCCCTCTGTCCTTTACTTGCCGACAGGCTCAACAGCAGCAGATCCTCCAGCTTTTCTGATTCCATGGCAGATCATTCCTTTTCTGCAGAGGCTTCTTTCTTATATTTATGCCGGGAACATCCGATGGTGCTTGCTTTTTGCGGCATTTTTGTCGACGTGCAAGATGAAAGGCAAGTTAGAAACTTCTAATCTGCTCTTCGTCAAGTCTTTTGAGAATTTCACATGCCAGCTTAACAGCGTTATCAAAATCGGCATAAGCTGAAATTCCGTAATGTGTATGCGCATAGCGAACCGGAACTCCGATAACGATAACCGGAACCGCTTTTTCAGTCAGATGTATCGCTGCACCATTGGTTGCACCAGCACTGCGGACTGCATCCTGAACCGGGATACCAAGCTTTTCTGCCAAATCCAGCGCATATCTTTGATAACGCGGATTGGTAATCATACGGGCATCTATGTGACGCAACATCGGTCCACGCTTGATAGCTGTCTGAACCATATATGGTTCCACACAGGTATCATCTGCCGGGCATCCCTCAAAAACAATTGCGATATCCGGCTTAATTACCTGTGCTGTCACGGTGGCACCACGTACACCAACCTCTTCCTGTGCTGCACAAGCACCAACAATATCAACATTCAGCTCCTGACCGGCCAGGTTATGCATCGTCTTAAGAATCGCTGCGCATCCCAGACGGCAGTCAAAGCTCTTGCCTACCATCAGATCTGTGGTTTCTGAATATGTAAATGTCACATCCGGCACTACCGGTTCCCCGATCCGAATCCCGAACTTTTCCATTGCCTCTTCTTTCGAAACAGCTCCAACATCCACCGTGATATCTTTCATATCCAAAGGAGCCTTACGCTCCTGTTCTGTCATGAAATGCGGAGGCTTGCTGGCCGTAATCCCCGGAATATATTCTCCGAATCGGTTGCGAACCCAGACTTTATGTGCCGGAATATTGTGGTTAACCCAACCTCCGAGCTGAATAATGCGAAGTGTTCCGTTCGGGCAGATTGCCTGCACCATAAAACCAACCTCGTCACTATGTGCGTCAAGCTGAACAACCGGACGCTTGCCATTATTTTCTTTGCGGCGGATATACAGGTTGCGCATACAATCTTCTGTAATTTCTCCAAGTCCTTCTGCATAAGGACGAATCGCCGCTACCACTTCATCTTCGAAACCAGATGTACCGTTTGCATTTGAAATTGCTGCAATCATTTCCAGTGTTGTTTTTTTATCCATTCTAATCTCCATTCTGCAGGCGCTTTGCGCCTAAGGAACCGCGAGCAGAACTTCCAGTTCTGCTCTGCGATCCTGGCTACTTTGTGGCGCCTGCGACACAAATAGCTGTGTGAAAAATAAGCGATCACGCTTATTTTTCACACTAACTCCTCATATTCCTGTTTCAATTCCTCTGCCAAATACGTATCGCTCATGCAATGCATATCAGAAACACCATCACGGATCAGCTGATAGACCTGGGAATGATAAAAGAAATCCAATGCCGCATCCAGAGAAAGTCCCTGCTGTTTAGCAAAACATTCGATAACACGACTATATTTTTTCTGAAGCAAAATCGGATTTGCTGTCATAGTGTTTCACTCCCTTCAAAATGCAACAGAGACAGTGCTTTCTCTGTGCGGAAACATATCTGCAGGTTCGGCTTTTCATAACGCAGGCGGTTGATAGCTTCCGTTTTATCAATCAATCCGTCAAAGAACAGCTCCACGGTATTAAACACCTTATCATTGGCAACACCACCCACAACAAAGTCATAATCCGTCGAATCTTTTCCGCTGCGGCAGTTCAGAATGAAATCCAGCCACTCTTCGGAATAAGAATCGAATTTCAGCGTTTTCAGTTCAACTTCCCGGCTTTCATCAAATTCATACCGGGAAATAATACCATCTTTCCCACGGCGTTTGAACTTACCGCACCACTTCGCCGCCTGTTCATACAGCGGCGTGACATAAAAGCCACGCCCGAAGTCTACATCGGAGCGGGAATGAACCAAATCCGGCTTTGTAATTTCTAAGAAAGAACCATGATATAGAATCATACTTCCACACCCCTTTCTTTCATCACGTCAAGAAGGTCATCAACGATATATTCCCGGCTCTGGGTATGCAGCACTTCATATTCCGGCACAATGTAACCGTTCAGAATGTCGCTTTGTTCGGTAAATGCCTGATAAACACGTTCTGCATTCACGCCCAGCTTTGCCGCTACATTTTCAATGCAAAATACAGCAAACTCCAGCTCACTGGAATTTTTAATTTTTTCATCCGCTATCATACGCAAGCATCCTCCTTAAACTGTTTTCATTATACCAGAAAACACAGAGGATTGCGAACCGGATATCAGACATAAAAAATCTATGTTTTGCACAAAGACCAGGTGGCTTTTGCGGTGTTACTTCCGTGAAAGGCTTTATCATGGAGCATCCTCGTTCTTGCAACGTCCGGAAAAAGATATGGAATTGTGGTGAAAAGTCTGCTAAAATACGTGTCGTGTAAAAAAACTTTCCGTACAGAAAGGATCCTGAAGGATGTATCAGAATTATATTTTTGATTTATATGGAACACTCGTAGACATACATACGAATGAAAAGAAAGCGTATCTCTGGAAAAAAATGAGCCTGTTCCCGGGCGTGCCGGAAATGCTGCAGCGTTTAAAAGACGCAGGAAAGAAGGTTTTTCTGCTGTCCAATGCACAGGCGCTTTTCACCGCACCGGAAATTTCCCTGCTCGGCCTGACGAAATACTTTGACGGAATCCTGCTCTCGTCAGATGCCGGTGTAAAAAAACCGGATCCGGCATTTTTTGAGATGCTGCTGAAGCAGTATCACCTCAACCCGTCAGAATGCCTGATGACAGGAAATGACGACATTGCTGACTGCCACGGTGCAGCCTCTGCCGGAATTGCAAGCCGCTACGTGGCAACGCGCCAATCACCGAAAATAAACGGTTCGCTGCCGGAAAACTGTGAGAAGATCGCTGAAATCGCGGAGCTGTTCTGATTAGAATGACCTTTAAACTGACTGCGAACTGTTCCAAGGTATTATAAATGATCCGGCATAGACTGCTTAGGAATTAGCGCCTGTAGTTTTCACTTTCAACTTACGCTTTATCTCTTGAACAGATTAACTATGGTCGTTATACTTAATATACAAGTGTGACGATCGTACAATTTGAAAGGAGACCAGCTATGAAAAAAGTATTATACGAAGAGTTGCTTCCAGAAGAATTTGTCCAGAGAATGCAGGAGATGCCGGTTGCATATCTGCCTCTTGGTACATTAGAATGGCATGGTCCGCATATGCCTCTTGGAGCCGATGGAATCCAGTCAAAAGAACTGTTTGTCCGGGTAGCGGAAAAAGTTGGCGGTGTGGTACTTCCAATACTCTTTATGGGTCCTGACCGTGTATTTCATGACCATGAAAAGTCATTTTATGGAATGGATATCAATACCGAGGGCGCACTGCATACCTATTACGTCCAGCAGCTGAAAGGCAGTGCTTACTGGCTGGAAAAAGAACTGTTTCAGGACTATCTGCGCAGTATTTTTGCCCAGCTTTCCAGAGCGGGGGTGCGTATTGTCGTCGGACATGGACATGGACCGTCAATCCATGCATTTCAGGAACTGACAGAAGAAGCAGAAGAAAAATATGGTCTGCGTATTTTTACGGCCTGGACATATGCGGAAGATGAGAAGTTGAAATATCAGAATGACCATGCCGGAGCGAATGAGACTTCTATCGTTATGGCTGTGCGCCCGGATCTGGTTGACTTTGGACAGGTAAAAGAAGATGAAAGTAATCTGATTGGAATCGCAGGACGCCACCCTGTCAGAGATTCTTCTGCGGCATTCGGTAACGAAATCCTGGAGTATACAATGAAAACATTAATTTCAGGCATTGAAAAAGAGTATAAAGAAATAAAAGACAGACAGAACTGAAAAAAATCTCCATTGGCTGACAAAACCAATGGAGATTTTTAATCCTGTTTCTGCAAATCATTCCCCTTATCCTTTTTCCCTGGGTCAGTCACCGGATGGTGATCCCGAATGGTGATCCACCGGATGGGTTTATCCGCATCTTATAGATACTTATAGGCTTTTTTTTGCGGTGAAGTGCGGTAGAAAGCGTAAATATGTTGAAGTGCTCGGAACGACGTGTTAAAATACAATAAAGAACGGAGGTGCAAAAAGATGTTTAAAATAAATCCTTATAGACCAGGAGCCGGATTGATGCCTGCGTACATTGCGGGAAGAGATGAAGATATCAAGAATGTTGAACAGATGTTTTCAGCGTTGACGTTGAATATTCCAACGCAGTCTATTATATTTAGTGGGCTGCGAGGTGTTGGGAAAACAGTTTTAATAAATAAATTGCAAAGTATAGCGGAAGATCTTGGAATTTTTTGTAAGCATATCGAAATTGAAGAGAGAAATGATTTTATTTCCCAAATCGCAGAATGTTCACAGGCTTTCTTACGAAAAGTAAGCACGAAAGAGAAATTTAAGCATCTGGTACAGAAACCTTTGGAAGCAATCAAATCGCTGGTTATATCGTTTAACCCAGAAGACAGCACATTTTCTTTTTCGCTGCAGGATCGAGAGTTGTATGTGTCGAAAAATCTGACGCAAAGTTTGACCGAAGTTTTTACGACAATAGGAGAAACAGCGCAGAAAACGGAAACTCCAATTTGTTTCTTTATAGACGAAATACAATATATGAAACAGGATCAGCTTGGTTCCCTCATAGCTGCGTTGCACAGGACAAATCAGCTGGGCTATCCGGTTATGATCGTTGGCGCAGGACTTCCGAAGATATATAAAATGCTTTCTGACGAAAAATCCTATTCTGAAAGGTTGTTTTTTTATAAGCAGATCGGATCGTTGACATATGATCAATCAAAAAAGGCAATTGAAGAACCTGTAAAAAAGATGTCTGTCTCGTACACAAAAGAGGCTATTGACAAAATCGTTGAGGCAACTGGTGGCTATCCATTTTTCCTACAGCAGCTCTGTCAGATCGTGTATGAAAGAACGAATTCGGATGTAATAGACGGAAACGATGTTGATCGTTGCAAGACAGAATTTTTAAAAGTCTTGGATGACGGTTTCTTCAAATCGAGATATGAACGATGCTCCGAAAGTGATAAAAAATTCATATTTGCGATGGTGAAATGCGGAGATTTGCCGTGTACTATTTCGAACGTTGCACAAAATATGAAAAAGAGCGTCAGCTCAATTTCTACGATCAGAGCGCAGCTGATTAACAAGGGAATTATTTATCCTGTAAGATTCAAAGAAGTTGATTTTACGGTTCCTGAGTTTGATGAATATATCAAGAGATTAGAAGAATATAAGCAGTGGCTTGAATGCTCATAGTCTGATCTCCTGACCCCAGTCAAAAAAGTTCCGTACTAAACTTTTTTGACTGGGGTCAGGCACTGTTTATGGGGTCATCCCCCAACAATCCTAATGTTCTCAGAAACAAGGTGGTCACTACTGTTTCCAATACTGATACGCAGTTTCATTCCGTTGCTGACGGTTTCCATGTTTTTGCCATAATATGAGAATTCTTCCTGGTCAATAAAGAAATCTACATCCTTCTTCTCCCCCGGCTCCAGGAAAACCTTCCGGAAACGGATAAGCTCTTTCTTCGGACGTACTACAGATGCATATAATGTTTCATAATAACACTGGACTACTTCTGCCCCCGCAACATTCCCCGTATTGCACACATTACAATGTACATGTACTTTTTTATCCTGTCCTATCTGCACATCAATGTCCGAAATATCAAACTCTGTATAAGACAATCCATAACCGAATGGATATAACGGCGTATTCGGGATATCCATATATCTGCTGGTGAAACGGTTTTCTGAATTATCTTCTGTAAGAATATGTCCGGTTTTTACATCCCAGTAGCTTATGGGCACCTGTCCCACACACCATGGAATACTCACAGATAATTTGCCGGAAGGATTTATTCTGCCATACACAATATCTACGATTGCTTCAGCTCCCATAGTTCCTGGTCTCCATGCCATAATGACAGCCTTGGATTTTTCTGATATTCTCCGCAGATCCAATGGTCTTCCTGCAATTACCACAGTCACGATATTCCTTGTACGTTCTGCTATTTTTTCAAATAACACCTGCTGCTCTTCCGGCAAAGTCAGGAACGCCCTGCTGGCAGCCTCTCCTGACTGGGATTCATGTTCACCCAGTACACATACAACCGTATCTTCCTGGGTTATCGTTTCCAGCCACTGCTCATCCCTTGGCTTGTCAGACAATTCCTGTTCCACCTGCCATACCTTACACTCTGCATCAGAAAGAATATTGCATCCTGTAATACATTCTGCTTCTATCTGCTTTTTTTGTAAAACTTCTTCTATTGTTTCAACTGACTCATGTTCTCCAAAAATTGACCAGCGGCTTAAGAATTCTCTTGACGCTGTATAAGGACCTGCCCAGATAACTTTCTTTTTTACGCTTAATGGAAGTATCTTTTCATTTTTCAAAAGGACACAGCTTTCGCCAGCCATCTGATATGCCTTTTCCCGGTTATGCTGAGTCAGTTTTCCACTCTTTCCAAGACCGGCAAACGGATTTTCAAAAAGCCCCAGCTGATTTTTCATCATCAGGACCCTGAAAGCACTTTCATCAACAAGCGCTTCCGGGATTTTGCCACTTTCTACAAGTTTCTCAAGATACAGCATATAAGCAGGACTCATCATATCAATGTCTACACCGGCTTCTGAAGCCTGGATTGCTGCTTCTTCCATATCTGCTGCCACTCCCTGTTCTTCCAGCTGGCCTATGGAGCCCCAATCTGAAATTACAGTTCCCTCAAATCCTTCCTTATCCCGCAGAAGCCCTTTAAGAAGTTCCTTATTTCCGCTTATCGGTTTACGGTCAATCGCATTAAAAGCTGTCATGACCATAGCTGGCTTTGCTTTTAGTGCCATACGGAAAGGTTTTACATACTGTTCCAGAAATGTCCGCTGGGATATTTCAACATCATTATAATCCCTTCCCGCATTCACTGCCCCATAACCTGCAAAATGCTTTAGGCATGCCGCTATTTTGGTATCAGCTTTCTGCTGATAGCCATCTACCATTGCTTTTCCCATGATCCCGTTTACATATGGATCTTCTCCAAAGGATTCCATTATCCTTCCCCATCTTGGATCTCTTGAAACATCAATCATAGGAGAAAATGTTGCCCTGAGCCCTTCTGAAGATGCCTCCATGGCAGCTATAGAAGCCGCCTCAGACACCAGTTCCGGATGAAAGGAGCACGCCTGCCCCAATGGAATCGGATAAATTGTCCGACATCCATGGATAACATCTGCCATAAAGATAAGCGGAATATGATGGGGATGCTGTTCCATATATCTGCTCTGGATATCATAAATTTTATCTTTTCCAATCACTCCAAGCACTGAACCGGCATATTGAATAATCCATTCCGGTGGTAACTGTTCCCCAACAACACCTGTGAGTACCGCCTCTTTATCGAAGTATACACCAGTGAGCTGCACCATCTGTCCTATTTTTTCCTGTAATGACATTTCTGACAGCAATTGCTGTAATTTATGTATTTCCATAAATATACCCCTTCTTTCTGCGAAAGACACCAATGCGTCATGAAACACAGGTTCTGTCCTTCGCTATCTAATTTTTGCCCTTCCCATTTCCGTGCATCTGCACGTTTTTTCGTAATAATATTCTATTACAAAACAAGTGGAACTTCAATATTCATTCCATCTGGCATTCGTTTCTTCCAGATCATGTTTCTGCATAATTCTGTTGCGATCACTTAGTATTGCAAGCATTTCATCTACAATTTCCTCAAGCGGCAGCTTTTTGTAATGGGACAAATAACCCATCATCCGTCCGGCTGTCCAGTCGGTGTTAAGATTTTTCGTTATCTGATCGCAAAACTCCGCTGGATATCCCCGTTTTATCATAATGTCATATAGTTCCAGGCTCTTAGGCGACTTAGGTTTCATATTACAACTCCATTACAATGATCTATTTCGTGTTGAATGATCTGTGCAGTCCAACCGGAATATTTGCCGTGCTGCTTCTTGAAATTAGCATCCAAATAATCTACTTCAATTTCTTTATATCTTGTACACGGACGCACCCCTTCCAGAGAGAGGCATCCCTCCTCTGTCTGAAATGCTCCGGTCTTCTTTGTAATAACTGGATTTACCATAGCAAATTGAAATGGGCCTGCTGCCACCACAATGATATTTTTCTTTACACCGATCATATTGGCTGCCATACCAACACAATGATCCAGATTTGCCCTTAATGTATCAAGCAGATCTGTAATTACCTGTTGGTCTGCCTCCGTTGCATCTGTAGATTTCTGAGTGAGAAACAATGGGTTCCGCATAATTTTTTTTACCATATTCTTATCCTCTAATTCCAGTTTTTCCAAACATCCGGCAGATAACCCAGGGGTGATTGCTTACCATTTCTAACCACTGGTGTCTTAATCACCTGCGGATTTTCAAGAACCTTATCAAGCTTATCATCCGCTGCATATTGCGAAGCTAAACGGCCGGATTTGCGGAGCAAAACGGTCGCATTCCATTTCTGCAGTTGGATTACAAGTTTTGTGTAAACGTTAAAAATCGATATAAGATTTGTGAATAGTTGTAAATTGGCAGAGCCGATTTTCCGGATTCTGCCCATATCTGCATTATTTTCTTGGACACATCCTTCCAGATGTGATATTCTAGTTACAGAGATGGAGGATTTTCATGGGCAGAAAACTATTCACAGAGGGACAACAACAATTACTTCGCCAAAACCCTTACATCTACAGTGTTACTGAGACAAGGATCACTCTTACCAAAGAGTTCAAGGAGCTCTTCATGACCGTATACAAAGCCGGTGAATCTCCAAGAAAGATTCTGGAAGATCATGGTTTTGACATAAGCATCATCGGCGAACGGCGCATATGGAGCATTTCCCAGCATATCCGTACAGAATACAAAAAGTATGGGGAATTCCATGAAGGTTATGGTCCTCGGAGCGAATCAGCCAGCCCTGATGCGCTCTCAGATGCTGCCAAGCCGGTATGCCTGCCATTACTGCTTCTTCGCTAAAAATCCGCCTGACCGTTGCCCAGATTGTGGCGCACAGACCTATAAAGAGAAACCAGCAGTACGGCCGGCGAGTAACAAAGAGATAAATGAACTTCTCAGAATACAGGCGGAAGATAAAGAGAATAGCACTCTCCTATCAGGAGAAAATATATAGAAAAAGGGAGGATACACAAAATGAAAGCACATAAATATTGGTCACTCGGAGCACTTGCCTGCATGGCAGGATGCTTCTACACGGGCTACAAGAAACTGATGCAGGCTCACAAGTATTTCGCTTGCGGCTCTCTGATCTGCATGGGCATGGCAATCTACTCCGGTCACAAAATTGCGCCGAAGAAGAAAAAAGCTGAAAAGCCTGAAAAATAAGAACACACGCCCTCGCCGCAACAAGCGAGGGCTTTTTTGAACTTCAGGGGTTCATTTTATTTTCGTCATAAACTATACGTCAAGAACTTCCACCATCAGCCGCATCCCGCCTTTCAGGCCTTCCTCAAAGGCGGTCTTTTCCCAGGCGCAGCACACCGTCCCCTGCCGGTCCAGACTTTTACTCTTTTCCCGTCTGTCAATCCACAGCTCCTTCGTGTACTCGCCATACGCAGTTGGCCTGCTGATTGTTACAAGCTGTATTCCCTTATATCCAACGGCCTTATTCAATTCCCTCTTTAATTCTACCAGATGCCTTCCATGCGTTGTTTTCAGAGCGAAACAGCTGCAGCGGGATCACAGCCAGACTGCCAACAAAAACACCTTGCTACGCTGGTTGTACTACATTTTAGTCAATATAGGAAGATAGGAACGGATAATTGCGGAAGAACCATTTGAACCGTAGTATTCACCAGTTGTTTCAAATATTCTTCTCGTAGAATCCTTCCTGACTATATTCTGACCATTTCAGGTACATTTCCTGATAATTCTGCTTAATGAATTCTTGAATTTTTCGAATTTCTCTATCATTCAAAATTCCACGGTTCTGCACCAGTGTGTCCCCGTTATCCTTTACAAAGAACTTTGCAGATCCAATTTCCGTCAGTTTACGGTCGCTGGCGTGCACATGCATACACTCGATGACACAGTAAGATGTAAAGTAAAGGTAATACCCTGCGATTTTGTATTCATAATACTTCGGCATCTTAGTCCTCCATGAACTTCCGGTTCTTTTCCAGATAGTCACCTGCGATTCGAACCTCAATATCGTCCATACTGGTTTCTAAAACCTTACCGTCATTTGAAAACACCACAGCCCGGTCAGGACGATTCAGATTTAAAACACGGAATCCCTCTGCGCAACGGGTAAATGCATAACCATTTACAATCATGTCCGCTGCATCCGCAACTTGCTTCACATCAACCATTTGCTACCTCCACTGCTTTGATCGGATTCAAAAACTTATCTACATCTAAATACAGATTCTGGAGAATCGGAACTAAGTCAATATATTCTTCTTCCAGTTTATCGTTGTGCTTATACTTTGCCATAACAACAAGGTATCCGTTGTCCCACTCCTTCACAGCTATATATCGCTCCAACGAATACGGAGCAATAAATCGGATCACATGGTTTTCGAACTGGAACACGGTATAGTTTTTCTCATTGCTAAGAGTTGCCACTCCGCTCATGCCAATTCCTCCCATTTCAAAAGTTCAGAAACCATTTTATAGGTTCCGTTTATCGTCTTCACTTGATTCTGCATCTTACAGGGATTGTTCGACTGCTCCGACAAGCTGCTGATTCCTTTCATCAAAAGGGTAAATCTCTTCACAGTTACATTCATGATGTCTATGTCTCCTGCTTCTACCTTTTGAATCCATCGCACATCCAATCCAGAAGCTTTAGCCAAAGCCTGCTGCGTGATACCGAACTCTTGTCGCCACTCTTTGATATCAACCATAGCATTATCCTCCGCTTTCAGCATACGTCAATATTGGCGTGCAGTCAAGCTTTCAAACGGATTTAGATTATATTCGTGAACTACCCATTGTCTTAAGCCAATGGGCTTCCTGCTTCATCGACCTCGTAACCTACTATCTCCACAGGCGTTAATTTGGGCAGTCCCTGCCCTATATATTTCTTTATGCTATTTGTCTTAATCCTTCTGTCAGTATATTTTTTGCGGCATTGATATCCCTGTCATGTTCTGCTCCGCATTTCGGACATATCCATGTCCTCACTGACAAATCTTTTGTATCTGGATTCTGATACCCACAAACTGAACATATTTGACTGCTGGCATAAAATGTATCTATTTTGATGTATTTCCTGCCATTCCATTTTGCCTTATACTCTAACTGTCTTGTCAGCTCATACCATGATACATCACTTATAGCTTTTGCCAGATGATGATTTTTTACCATGTTTTTTATCTGTAAATTCTCTGAAACTATCACTTGGTTTTCGCTGATAATCTCATGTGAAACTTTATGCAAATAATCTTTTCTTATATTCCTTATTTTCTCATGGCATAATGCTATCTTTTTCTTTGTTTTATAATAGTTCTTACTTCTCTTTCCTTTATGTGACAGTTGCCTTTGCAGCTTTACAAGCTGTTTCTCGTATTTTTTTATGATTTTCAGATTCTCATATACCTTCCCATCAGAAGTAATACATAAATCTTTAATTCCTAAATCGATTCCTATGTTATGATTTGTATGTGCCAGTTCCTTATGCTCCGTTTCTACAAGTATGGATACATAGTATTTTCCACTGGAAACCTGCGAAACGGTTGCTGACTTAATCTGCCCACTATATTCCCTGTGTAACCTTGCTTTTACTGCTTTTAATTTTGGCAGTTTTATCTTCCCTGTCTCAAAATCTACCGCAATATTTCCATTTGTGAAGTTTGTTGTGTATGATTTATGGTTATCGTGTTTGCTCTTGAATTTCGGATATCCTGCATGTTCCTTAAAGAATTTTTGATATGCAGCGTCCATGTTATAGATTGCGTTGGTCAGAGCAAATTTATCTATTTCTTTTAACCATTCATAGTCTTTCTTTAATTCTCTGTTACAGTAATTATTACAATCCGTTTTACTAACTGACTTTTTCTCTTTCTCGTATATTTCTTTCCGATATGCCAATGTCTGATTGTAAACAAAACGGCAACAGCCAAATGTTTTTGCAATCTGAATTCTTTGTTCGCTATTAGGATATATCCTGTATTTATATGCTTCCAGCATTGGCCATCACCACCTTCTTACCCTTGATTATCTATATATTTTCTTAGCATTTCTTCTGAAACGTTTCCTACACTACAGGCAAATTTTGACATCGGCAATTTCTTTCTATACTTGCATACGAAATAATATGATACTGTAACAAATACTTGTGTCTGTTTTTTGATTCCCATATTCCCATAACGCAAGTATAGCACAAGTCACAACTTTGGGCTACCTTAACCCACCGTCTAAAGCCAGTGGGATTGCGGTAGCCCTCTTTCAAAAATATCAAGACATCTTCGTTTTCCACACAAAAAAAGAGTGGCGGCTCCTTGTTATAGGAACCACCACCCCCTGAAGTTTCGTTTGTCCACACGGCATGATTTTCTCATAGACTTTTTCTCCGGGTGTCAAAATCCCAGCTCTGTCCAAACTTTCTCAGTTCTGTTACTCTACCGTAACGCTCTTTGCCAGATTTCTCGGCTTATCTACGTCCAGACCTTTTGCAACAGATACATAGTATCCCAACAGCTGCAGCGGAATCACAGCCAGACTGCCGACAAAATGCTCGTCCACCTTCGGCACATAGACTGTGAAGTTCACCTGATCTTCCGTCTCATACTTTCCGTAAGTAGTCAGACCCATCAGGTATGCACCACGGCTCTTGCATTCCAGCATGTTGCTGATGGTTTTTTCGTACAGCTCACTCTGGGTAAGAACGCCAATGACCAGTGTTCCCTGATCGATCAGGCTGATGGTGCCATGCTTCAGCTCACCCGCAGCGTAGGCCTCGGAGTGGATGTAGCTGATTTCTTTCAGCTTCAGACTTCCTTCCAGGCAGACTGCATAGTCGATGCCGCGGCCCACGAAGAGCACGTCATGTGCATTGGCATACTTTGCAGCAAACCACTGAATGCGCTCTTTGTCTTCCAGAATTTTCTTCATCTTTTCCGGGATGGTCAGTAGCTCGGAGATATAATAGCTGTACTGTTCTTCGGTGATTTTTTCTCTGACTGTCTCATAAGTTGCTCCTTTCCCTGTCACTTTAGATACCTGCAAATCGACTAGATTATGACGCTATATATTTTTCCAACACCCTTATTTTTGATTAGCTTATCCCTTCTTCTCGCCTGTACCTCACGATACAAACCTTATCTCCCGGTCTTTCTCTGTGATGGTGCTTTCCGAAAAGGAAGCAATCTGCATTTCGGAAATGACGGAGTTCTCAAACTCACCCCGTGGGTCTGCCACATCAAAAATGTCCCCGTCCTCACTCTCCATCATTTCATCCAGAGAGATCGGCTTGCCGGAACGGTTGTGATGCCACTTTCGCATGAAATCGGTCTTGACGGTGCTGCTTGTGGTTTCGTAGTCCTCCACGGTGCGGTTTTCCCAGATAGTATCGATCATGGGCTGCCAGTTCTGTTCTGCAATCACCATATCGGTGACATTGCCGATTAGATTACTGAACTGCTGATAGGTCAGCCACGGCACTTCCACGCCCTGCGGGATGTTGTAAAGGTTTTGGAAGCCAAGTCGATTCTGTTCAAACTTCATTCGGATGTAAGGAATAATACTGTACGACAACCTCCACAGAGGGAAATATCCTGCATACTGCGTCCAGTTGCCGGGAATGTCACGATAATTGCCCTTGCGGTCTTTCACTTAGAAAAACTGCCATGCGCTCCATGCGTAGCAGTCCCATACAAGCAGCTTAAACATATCATCACATACGATGTGGTCATACTTGTCCGTCCTCAGAACTTCATAGGGGCAGCGGGGCAGATCGTAGGCTGGCTTCCACTTTTCCGCAAGTTCCCTCGGTAGGCTATAAAACAGGGTCAGCCATGACTTGTCGCTGTCCTGCGGTATCTCGATGACCTCACCGGGCAGCACTACAATAAAACCTGTCGGGCCTTTCTGCTTGTCCAAAAGCGTCACCTCCAATCGTTTTGAAATAGCCCTCTACTATATATGGCATGAAAAGGGCTGAATTGTTCCAATGTTTCCAAAATTTTTTAAGATTTTTTGAAATAATCTCGGATTGGTTGGGATAGGATGATTATAGCTTCATTATACTCGAAAACTGTGAATAAATCTATTGCTTTCAGTTAAGGGCAAAAAAATAACGGGTACTCGGATTTTGCACCGAATACCCGTTATCTCGTTTACCACCCCCGTCTGACAGATGCCATAATCGTAATTTCTGGAATTACTTTCTTATTAGCACCCGTGTAACAAGCGATGGCTTTTTTGAACTTCAGTGGTTCATTTTATTTTCGTCATAAACTATACATCAAGAACTTCCACCATCAGCCGCATCCCGACTTTCAGGTCTTCCTCAAAGGCGGTCTTTTCCTAGGCGCAGCACACCGTCCCCTGCCGGTCCAGACTTTTACTCTTTTCCCGTCTGTCAATCCACAGCTCCTTCGTGTACTCGCCATTCCTGCCTTTTTTAATTTCGTAAGTGAATGGCAATCCGGAGTAAGTTTTAAATTTCACACCGACATAGGCCACAACTACGCTCCAGAAATTTTCTTCTGTCGGATCACCCCTCCACCGCTTCATCGCTCTGTATCTCCGCTGCCGCTCTGCTCCAACACTGATTTTCTCTTTTTCTGTACTTGGAAAGTACACACCTTTCTGATAAGGCAGGTACGAGGTGACAGAGGCTTTGGATAGGTCAAGGGCTGCTGCGGTTGATAGCAATGCGGTTTTATAGTCTTGTGTTTCCCGGTACTTTTCAAAAGCGTCCTGTACCTTCTCTGCCACATCCGACTCATACACACCAGCCGTGATGAGCGGCTTCCGCTTCTTTCGACCGCCGCCGGGCTTCCGTGGTTTATATCCTCTTTTCACTCCCATATCATCCGTCTTTATTTCTATCACAATCTATATGACGTCCTTCAAAATATACCGTGTGAACTCCTGAAGTTTCCTTTGTCCACACGGCATTATTATCTCATGGACGAAGTCCCTTGACGATAGTCTGAAACTCCTGCTCCGTATCCACAAAGTGGTAAGGTGCGTACTCGCCATACGCAGTTGGCCTGCTGATTGTTACAAGCTGTATTCCCTTATATCCAACGGCCTTATTCAATTCCCTCTTTAATTCTACCAGATGCCTTCCATGCGTTGTTTTCAGAGCGAAACAGCCATGTGCATCACGATCTTTCGCTACCAGATAACACATTATTCAGTACCTCCTTAAATTCATGTTCATTCCGAATCAATCCACTCTCATACTTTTCACGCAGGATACGTCCTGTCTCTATCGGATAATCTTTCTTATACAGGTAATCGTGAAGCCAGTTATTCAGCTGTCTGTCAAACAGTGTATTAAACTGAATTTCTATAGGATAGTATTTTCCACTCTTTTGATAATACACATGAACGCCTCTGTATCCGTCGTCCACTGCTTTTCCGCTTGACATATCAGCGATTCGGAACTGAACGGATTCTTCTTCCAATATCTGGTCGTAGCTATCACAAAAAGCCCGGAACCCTAAAATATCATTAAACACCTTGCGTGTCTGATGATCTGGGTAGTAACGGTCATACTTCAGAAGTATAGAATCCAAACTCTTGACTCTGTAATCCAATGCAATACCTGAAAGGATTTCCTGTTCATCCAACCACTCAGTCATTGCTACCAGTTCGGCAATTAATAAGTCTTTATCAAAATAATGCAAATTATTCTTCAACGGAATTCCCAGATGCGATTCAAATGATAATGTATCCAGAATTTCCACTGATAAGCCATTCATTTTCAGCAACTGCTCATTCATAAGCAAACCTCCTGCTTATCAGGATTCTTTACCCATGCTACCACAGATATGCTAAACGATCAAGGCATTAATCGTTTTCACCTCAAACTGGGTATAGATGGCATGGCAACACTTTCTCCGGTATGCTTGAGAAACTCCAAAAACTGTCGTATTACAATGATTTTATTCTCAACAGAACTGCTTTTTCCCGAAAGGGAACCAACCCATTCGTTGATGAAAGCAAGAAGCTTTACGGCAACATTTGGTAAGGATAATACCCTGCGATTTTGTATTCATAATACTTCGGCATCTTAGTCCTCCATGAACTTCCGGTTCTTTTCCTGATAGTCTTGTGTTTCTCGGTACTCTTCAAAAGTGTCCTGCACCTTCTCCGTCACTTCCGATTCATACACACCGGCTGTGATAAGCGGCTTTCTTACTTTTATTGCGTTTAATCCCAGCTCATCACCGATGGCCTGCAAGGACATCCCAGAATCATAAAGCACCACCATACTTTCCATCTGCTCTTCCAGATTTTTCCCGGCATCGTACTCCGGCTTCAGCTTCTTCCGACCGCCGCCGGGCTTTCTTGTTTTCTTCATTTTATTCATGCAGTTCCAGCGCTAATCCGTCCGGGTCATGGAAGAAAGTCATCTTCTTATCGGTATAGTCATCCACACGGATTGGCTCGCATTCAATTCCTACCTCCGCCAGTTCTTTCACCGTCTGCTCCACGCTCTCCACGCAGAACGCAAGGTGACGCAAGCCACAGGCTTCCGGGCGGCTCACACGCTTCGGAGGATTTTCCTCAGCGAAAATCTCCAGCTCTGTGTGTTCATTGACACGCAGATCCAGCTTCCAGTCCTTACGCTCCGGGCGGTAGTTTTCCCTGATGATAGAGAATCCCAGCTTGTTCACATAAAAATCCTTTGCGGCTTCGTAATCAGATACGATGATTGCAATGTGATGTATTTTTGATAAGTTCATTTTTTCTCCACTCCGTTTCGTTTAATTATGTCCTTCTTTTATTTCCGTTATATTCTAGCACCACGTATCACACGCAAAGTCCGGAAAGATTCCACCATTACCATTGACTCGGTCTGCTATGATGTCCCCATGCAGTTCATCTCCGCAAAAGTGGATATCCGCTATCTTCCGGATGACATGACTTCCGCCTATATCCTGGTGGATGGTAAGAAGTTCCCCATCCGCCGGACCAACCGCAATGACAACTGCCATACCAGGAGAAACAATCTTCCTCCCATCGATTATGCCAAAGCCGGAGGTGATGCCTGATGTATAACTCCTACTACGGGCTTTCCTTCAACCCTTTTGACAAACAGCTCTGTTCCCTCCTCGGTGTATCCGATAAAGGCGATAAGATCGGTATGTTCAAAGCCATCTAGGAACAGATCACCTATCTGTACAAAGAAAAAAGACAGCCCCTACTCCTGGCCATTGATGAAGCCCAGTACCTGAGCACCGGGATCCTGAATGATATCAAGATGCTCATGAACTATGGTTATGATTCCGTCAATTACTTTACTTATTCATAATGAAACCTCCAAATGTAGTAAATTTCTATCTCCTATCAAGCGGAGTGTAGTAAAAATCTATTTACTATCATTATGAGTTTAAAAACGTAGACAGTAAAGCTACCCAAGATTTAATCGCTTACCTTTCCATTTCCGTCACAAACTATATAGCAGCTTCTAAAATTAGCCGTGTGAACTTCTGGAGTTCAGTGTCCACACGGCCAATAGGATAACAACATATTCGAGCTTAAATCCCCAAAATATCAAATGCTCTTTGTAGATATTCTGGTAGCATAGAATTTTTTTGATAAATCTGTTCGGCTTCAATTTCCTTTGTTTTCCATCCTTTCATCTCATCGAAATCTTGTAGCCACTCGCGTAAAACAAGGTCTGGATTTGATACCGGAAATCTTGGTATCTGCCTTCTGCACTCACCCTCGTATTCGTCATACTCATCATAACTGTATTCTTGGTAATCCGGAATATTATAATCTCGTCCCAGATACATTACCGTTTGAACTATCTTCAAGTCTTGAAAATCCAAAGAATGAAGGTAATTTAACAGATTGCTTTGCCTTCTTCTTTCACGCAGCTCTTCTAAATTGAGAGACATCAAATCGATTATCCTATTATCTCCATGCTCGCTCCTGCTTCTCTCATTATCCATCTGATATTCTTCTACTGCAAGCCCATAAACTGTTTTCAGAATTGGGCAACATTTCACGATTGATACAGCATTTTCAACCCTTTCTACAGAGGTATAGAGTTCTTCATTGTTTCTTCTTGGAAATAGCGGATACCAGCAACCTATGGGACTGTCATCATTGTCCTCTAAATTTCCCCACCATAGCACTAGTGGGGCAGTATTTGAAATATTGTATGCTGTAACAGCAAATGATCCAAAACCAAAAGAAGGAGGCGTTGTAAATCCTAGAGGACGGAATTTTGTCTTCGCAATCCTATTGCAAATTTTAATGCCATACTTTAGAAACGCAGAACTAACCTGATTTCCTGCCGCATATGACGAAAACATACCTTTTTCTTGTTGATAAGCGACACAGTTATAATAAATATAGTTTGCTTTTCCAGTTTCTAGCAATATTTTTTCATAATCCTCTACTTCGCGATTCGCTCGTGCAGTCTCGTTTGGCCAGACAAAATCAATTGAAGCGGCTTTATAGTTTCGGTCATTGTAAAATACTTGACCACGTTCAAAAGAGAAGTCAATTCCATTAGCAGCTGCACATGAACGAATTTTGTTCATCCTATAATCAAAGGAATTACTGTATGCGAAAAGATAGAATACTTGTAGGCGACAATCATGTGGCAATTCTTCAACAAGAGCTTTCAAGTCCGTCCATGCTCGACGTCCTGTGTAGAAGCCATCATCAACATATAAGTATATCTTACTTGCATCAATAAAGTCGCCGCTCTGCCTTTGAAAGTCAGATCCGAGCCGACTTTCAATAATGTCGTATAGTATTTTTTGACTCGACCCTATTTTCTGTGAATTTACAAATACAATCTTGTCGAATGAATCATATTGCCTGCGTATTTTCTCCAAATAACCATCTAAAATATTTTCTATTCTTTCTCGGCTATAAAACTGCTTTGTTAATATGTGAAACGTTTCCTGTAGTATTACACTACGGTCAGCCTCTTCAAATTGATTTACCCACTTCATGACATGGGTACAATCCAATCGCTTTGAAATCTCTCCTTCTCTATAAGAAGAAATAATTGTAGAGATTGCAGTAGCCAATTCGTAGTCAGTCATACGCGCTCAACCTTTTTATTTACCCATCTCTGCATTCTTAGCCACAATTACTTGTGTTGCTTGCCGCTCACCGCGTAGAGGTGTGCAAAGTTTCGAGCGGCAAAGCTGTGAGATGTAGAACCTCACCGCCCAATATTTCTGAAAATTTCCAATTTTATATTACTCTTTCGCCAGCCGTTTTGCAATACGCACACCGACTGTTGCTCCATACGGCACATAGAGAAGCAGATTCAGCAAGTTGCCAGCCCATACACCCGCATTCGGCCACAGCTTCAAATGAAGGCAGACGCTCTCGTTATAACCCGGCGCACGGCGTAGTAGTGTGATATAGAGGATCAGTAAGACACAGTATACAGGTCGGAGGCTGGGATGCTCTCTGCGGTTGTGCCAAGCAATCGTACCCAATAGTACCAGAAGAATGATTTCTGGGATGGATAGGTTTGCGGAAGTTGCATAGCGAATCTGGTGAATCAAGCTCAGCATTTATTAAAATTTAAAGGTATCCTTCAAACCCATCCACTTCTGATCCTTGTCACTCAGATTCAGTGCCGTACCATCCTTCAGCGTATAGCCTTCTGCGCTTGCGCTACCCTTGTATTCACCCTGTACTTCCGTCCATTCAATACCAATTTCCGGATCGTTCCAAGCCATGCCGCCCTCGTCATTCGGATGGTAAAAATCATTTACCTTATAGCAGAACTCTGCTTCGTCACTTAGAACTAAAAAACCATGTGCAAAGCCTTCCGGAATCAGAAACTGAACTTTATTCTCTGCTGAAAGAGTTACACCATACCACTTTCCATATGTCGCAGAATCTGCACGAAGATCAACTGCAACATCAAACACCGTTCCACGCACTGCACGTACCAGCTTACACTGCGGATACTGCTTCTGGAAATGCAGGCCGCGCAACACGCCCTTCGTAGACATGGACTGATTATCCTGCACGAAATGGATGTCGATGCCAGCTTCCTTCATGTCTTTTTCGTTGTAGGTTTCCATAAAATAACCACGGGTATCACCGTGCACAGCAGGCTCAATCACACAAAGGCCCTCAATGCCGCCTACATTTTTCTTAACTTTAATCTGTCCCATCTTCTCTATCCCCTCTTACTGCTCGATTTCTTTCAGGTATCGGCTCAGTGCATCCTGCCAGGTCGGAAGTAGCGTAAATCCTGCTTGCACCAGTTTGCTCTTGTCCAAACGGCTGTTGAACGGACGAGCCGCCTTACTCAGACCGTACTCTGCCGTGGTCACCGGCAGAACCTCCGTCTTATACCCAGCCTGACGATAAATTTCTTTTGTGAAATCATACCAGCTGATATAGCCGCCCTCGTTGGTTGCATGATAGTAGCCGTATTTCTCGGTTTCATTCATATCAACCAGAAGCCGCGCCAAATCGTATGTATATGTAGGTATACCGATTTGATCATTGACCACACGAACGGTGTTATGGGTCTTGCCTACATTCAGCATGGTTTTAATAAAGTTCTTGCCGTTCAGACCAAACACCCATGCGATACGGACAATGAAATATTTCTCCAGCGTCCGGCTGACTGCCAGCTCGCCTTCCAGTTTTGTCTGACCGTACACATTCAGCGGCTTATAGTCCTTGCAGTCCGGCTGCCAAGGTTCCGTACCCTGACCATCAAACACATAATCCGTGCTGATATAGGTCATTTTGCAGTCCAGCTTCTTACAGACATCCGCAATGTTCTGTGTACCGCCTGCATTGATGGCGTGGACTTTCGCCACCTTATCGTCATCTTCTGCCATGTCCACGGCGGTCCATGCTGCACAGTGGATCACTGCATCGGGATTCACTTCCGTGATAACTTTCTCAACCGCTTCTTTATTTGTAATATCCAGCGCAACATACGGTGCCTTCGTTACTGCGGAATCGTCTGCCACACCACTGTATTTTTCCTGAATATCAGAGCCAACGCCCTCATGACCGCGCTTCAGAAGCTCGTTCGTCACATCGTGTCCCAGCTGTCCGCCAACGCCTGTTACAAAAAACTTCATTTCGATTCCTCTCCAGGCCTTTAGCGATTGCTGTACATTTTCTCGTAGTAATTCTGATACTCGCCAGAAATAATGGTTTCCCACCACTCACGGTTATCAAGATACCACTGGATGGTTTTTTTGATGCCATCCTCAAATTTAGTTTCCGGCAGCCAGCCCAGTTCATTGTGAATCTTGGTCGGGTCGATTGCATAGCGCATATCATGACCCTTACGATCCCCAACATGAGTAATCAAGCTCTCTGGCTTACCCAGTTCCTTGCAGATAATCTTTACGATTTCAATATTCTGCTTCTCGTTATGACCGCCGACGTTATAGACTTCGCCCACACGACCCCTGTGGATAATCAGGTCGATAGCCTTGCAGTGATCTTCCACATACAGCCAGTCACGAACGTTCAGACCTTCGCCATAAACAGGCAGCGGTTTGTCAGCCAGTGCATTGGCAATCATCAATGGAATCAGCTTCTCCGGGAAGTGATACGGACCATAGTTGTTGGAGCAACGAGAAATCGTCACAGGCAGACCATAGGTACGATGGTAAGCCAGAACCAGCAGATCAGCCGCCGCTTTGGAGCTGCTGTAGGGAGAACTGGTATGGATCGGAGTTTCTTCGGTGAAGAACAGGTCAGGACGATCCAGTGGAAGGTCACCATAAACCTCATCCGTGGAAACCTGATGATAACGCTGGATGCCATACTTACGACAAGCGTCCATCAGCACGGAAGTGCCGATAATATTGGTCTGAAGGAAGATGCCCGGATCTTCAATGGAACGGTCAACATGAGATTCTGCCGCAAAGTTGACCACAATATCCGGATGCTCCTCTTCAAACAGCTTATTGACCGCTTCACGGTCGCAGATGTCTGCTTTCACGAAACGAAAATTCGGGTTATCCATAACAGGCGCCAGTGTGGACAGATTGCCTGCATAGGTCAGCTTGTCCAAGCAGATGATCCGATAGTCCGGATACTTCTTCAGCATGTGGAACACAAAGTTACTACCAATAAAACCAGCACCGCCAGTAACAATAATATTCATGATCTATTCTCCTCTACACTTTCCCTTTTTAATACAGATGCTCCTGATACTTGCCGTCCATGACATCTTTCAAATACTGGCCATACTGGTTCTTCTTCATGACCTCATAGACCTCCATCAGCTCATCCTTGCTGATCCAGCCGTTCAAGTATGCGATTTCCTCAAGACAGGCAATCTTACGGTGCTGATGCTGCTCCACAGTCTTTACGAAGTTAGTGGCATCCACAAGACTCTCATGTGTACCAGTATCCAGCCAAGTAAAGCCCTGACCCAGCAGTTCTACATTCAGAGAACCATCTTCCAGATAAATACGATTCAGGTCAGTGATTTCCAGTTCACCACGCGCAGAAGGTTTCAGGTTCTTTGCAAACTCGACCACACGATTATCGTAGAAATACAGACCGGTTACGCAATAGTTGCTCTTCGGATGTTCCGGCTTTTCCTCGATAGAAATGGCCTTACCTTTCTTATCAAACTCAACAATTCCAAAACGCTCCGGATCATCCACATAGTAGCCAAACACAGTTGCGCCCTTGCCACTCTCAGCGTTTTCTACTGCGGCAGTCAATCTTTTCTTCAGACCGTGGCCGGCAAAGATGTTATCACCCAGCACCATAGCCACAGAATCATCACCGATAAAATCGGCACCAATGATAAAGGCCTGTGCCAGTCCATCCGGAGAAGGCTGAACAGCATAGGTCAGGTTCACACCAAACTGGTGTCCATCACCCAGCAGGTTCTCAAAGCGAGGAGTATCCTGCGGTGTGGAAATAATCAAAATGTCACGAATGCCTGCATTCATCAGAACAGACATCGGATAATAAATCATCGGTTTATCAAAAATAGGTAAGAGTTGTTTGCTCGTAACTTTCGTTAATGGATACAGACGAGTGCCTGATCCTCCTGCTAAAATAATGCCTTTCATTCTGTATTCCTCCCTATATATAATCACCGGTAATGTGCGTATTATTTAGTTTTGAATTCTGAAAAAAGTCACATTGAATCCGCCGTGTATCATAAAAACTAGATTTTCATAAATGCAATTAACGCACAAATTAGTACGAGTTAATTTCCTTCAATATTTTAACAGTATGAGTTAATCCTTCCTCAACCGTAAAAGTATCTACGTAACCCAATTTTTTAATTTTATCATTATTAAGTACAGAGTTGTTCATTGGATTAAAATCCTTTATATCATTTTCTGTTGGGTCGCTTATTTCTAACTTCACATTACCTGCTTGCGCAATTATAGTCGCCATTTTTCTTATAGTTGTAATTTCATCATGTCCAATATTATATGCTTGCCCACATTCTCCCTTTAAAAGGATCGTTAGAATTTGAACTGCACAATCTATAGAGTAACAATAGGACCTCTTTTGAATTCCAGAACTTTTCATCACAATTTTATCACCAAATGCCGCCCTAAATGCAAAATCCGATGAAACGCGTTTATCGTTTTGCTTGGATGAAGGTCCATAAATATGCCCAGGCCTAGCAATTACAACATCGATCCCATATTCTAAACAATATGATTTACACAACATCTCTGATGCTCTTTTAGCAATCGCATAAGAAGATCGAATGTTATCAACATCAATTTCTCCGTATGTTCCTTCTTCGAATGGTTTTTCTGATCTTTTCTTTCCATATACTTCACTTGATGAAATATAAAGTACCCGTTTAACATGATTTGCCTTTGCAAAGCTAAGTAACGAGTGAACACCATCAAAGTTTGACAAAATTGTCTCAACAGGCTTTGATGTGTACAATTCAGGACTTGCCAATCCAGCTCCATGAATGATATAATCTGGCGTTGCTATTATATTTAATTCATCTAAAGCATCATATTTAATAAATACAACTCTATTTATTCCTCCATATCTTGCCGTGAATTGTTCGGCATTTCTCGCAGCAACATATATTAATCCAGTTTTTCCATATGTCAAAAGCAAATCAACTACCGCTGAACAAATCAATCCAAGTCCACCAGTGATAAAAATAGATTTTCCATCAAGATTGCTCAAATTTATTTTTTTTACTGCAAGCTCTAAATCTTGCTTATATAATTCCGATTCTAATAGCTTCATTCTATCACTTTTTAATCCATTCATCATTTTTAGCACTTAATAATGCTTTAAAAATTTCAATATCTTCGATTGTAGTTATTTTTATATTTTTTTCTGAACCTTTTGAAAAATATGTTGTAAATCCATACTTCTGCATCAACGAACACGATGCCGCCATATTTGTCACCCCATCAGCAATTGCCTTTTGATGTGTTTCCCACAACTCATCAAATTTGTACGAGTGTGGTGTTTGAGTTCTCCAAAGTTCGTCTCTATTAAGCGCTGCATTAGACTGGATTCCATCTTTAGATACGAACACTACCTCTGTTGTTGGAATTACTGTGACTGCTGAACCATATCGCTTCTGCTTGACCAAATTATCTGTAATAACATCTTGCGGTAACATTGGTCTATTTCCATCATGTACAAGAACCACTATGTCTTTTGTACATGCATTATCTTCTTTTATGGCTTTCAAGCCGTTATATATTGACTCTTGCCCAGTTGAGCCGCCGACAACAATCCTTTTTAATTTAGTAATATTAAACTGTTTTGCGTAGGCTTCTAGCACTGCACTCCAACCATCCAAACATGATACATATATTTCATCAATACTCGGATGCTGCTGAAATGCCTCTAACGTATATATGATAATTGGCTTATTTTCAACAGTTAAAAACTGTTTCGGTAAATCTTGATGCGTTCTTGTTCCTGTTCCACCAGCTGTTAAAATTGCAATTGTAGACATAATTATTCCCCTCTTATTTTGATGCCACAGCGTTTCTTGCAGCCCCATAAAATGGTTTTCCATTAAATTTCACATCTGGATATTTTTCAAATGGAAAGAGAAACTCTGGTAATTCTTTTTCAATGTATTCTATTTCTGCTTTATCATTTGGATGTAATCTAATCTGCTGTGTATTATTTATAGAACGTTCTGGATTAAATCCTGTTTTAGGCCTCTTATGCTCACCCAAATGCAAAAAATCCTCAATTTTTTTTACAGAACTATCATACTCATAAATCAATTCTTCAAACCTAATTCTTAACACTCTCGGGTTATCAGAAACATGTTTACGCATATTTCTATAATACACAACAAAATTTTGAACATTTGTTCTTGGAAAAAACTTTCCATCCGGGCTCGTTGTGTATTTTTCATCGAAATATAAATCTCTAGGATCACGATCTATAACCACAGCATATGGATCATCAAAAAACGGAAAGCTCTGCTCAGGACAATTGCCCTCAAAAGGCTGATCCAAGCAAATTGGTTTAGTCAGATCTGCTCCCATCGCCCTCAAGATACTATTGATATATTTTTTTGACTCATCATAGAAATTTGACGGTTCAATACAATAATTTAATGTTCTACAAGGCCAAATAAAAGAAGGTTTTTTCAATATCCTTTCTATTACTTTTGGCATCAACACCTTCTTTGAAGCAAATGCAAATATGTTTTTTACTACATTTCCAGACAATATGTCCGCAGTTTCCACGCCCTTATACTCTAGCTGTCTTATTTTTTCGATGTAGTCTTTACTCAGCTGTTCAAATATTTTTCCGTCACACGGTTTATTGATAAATGGAGTTTTATAGCACCTCGTCCAATCAAGAAATCTTTTTATTGCGTAATCTCCAGATGCACATTTTGCATATTGTTTCATAAGATGATACTCTAAATCCTGTAGACCATCTACTCTATATGCCACTACAAACTCAAACGAGTCATACAGTTGAACTCCATCATATTCGCTTAATAAATCGGTAAGAACTGACGAGCCCGTTGCCCCATACCCACAAGAACCTATTATCATAATTTATTTTCCTTTCTATTTTTATTTACTACATTCTTAATTAAGGTCAAATCGTCTTTAGTCAAAAAAACAATTTCCCTAATCGGTATAGAACTCACTTTTGAAAAATAAACAACAAAAACAATTGCGCAAATAAAATATCCTATAATAGAAGCTATCGCAGCTCCGATAATTCCATATTTAGGAATAAGTAGAATATTTAAAACAATATTAACTAAAACAGAAACACTAAGCATAATAACATTTATAATCTGTTTTTTATTAACGACGTTATACTGTGCAATCATTTTAAAGAAAACCATTACAACAGTTCCAAAAACGCATATGACTGTAACAGAAAATGCTCCACTATATTCAGAACCATAAAGGAAATCAATTAATGGAGCTCCTACCATAAATATAGCAATTACCATTATTATACTAATCGGAAAACACATTCTGGTGGCTCGTGCAACTTCTTCTTCTTTTTTTCCTTTTGCTAGTTTTGATAATAATATTTCTTTTACAGCGTCTGGTATATAAACAGTTTTATCTGCTAATGCTACACCTATAGAATATACACCAATTTGGGCCATTGTTATATTTCGGCTCATATTTAACATTATAATGTCAATCTTATAATTTAATGAGGTCAAAAGTAATGCTAACATTGGAAAAAAGCCAAATTTCAGCAATTCTACAATTAGTTCTTTATGTATATATTTCAATGAAAAATTAAAGTGTAGCTTATAAGTGAAATAAACTGATTTCAATAAATCTGAAAAAACAAGCAGAACAAAAAGCCAAAAATAATTGCTATCCGTCACAAAAAATAATATGCCTGCAAATATCGTTTCTAAGATACTGATACTCAAAAAAGCAGCGTTTCTATTTCTTGGATACTCGACCAAACAAACATAGCCGGAAACTATAGCATATCCACTTATAGCCGCACAAAAGCACGCAAACACTTCAACAATTCCGGCCGAAGTGAAGAAGAAAGATAAAATAATTCCTATAACCATATAAATGATATGCAACACACATATATAGCTCATATATGAGTTCAAAAAATTCGTATCCCCATATTTTTTTCTATAAAATGGATAAGCCTCATGTACACCGAATGTTATAATAATGGCTAAAATATTAACAATGCTTTGTGTTGAGGACATAATGCCTTTCAACTCAGCTCCCAAAAACCTTGCAATAGCAACAGAATGAGCAAAACCAACAAAAACCATTAATATTTTTGTTAGAACCGAGAAAACATACTCATTCTTTAATAACCTATTCATCATTCCTTCCTCCACCATACATTACCGATTCGCCACCATCATCAAACAAATTCACATAATAAGCTAATAATGTAATCGGATAAATAATATTTGTTGCTGTTAAGGACTCTGTCAATCCCATAATGAAAAAAGAAATAATCATCGACTGAAATGCAATCGCAGCTATACTTCTTTTAGCATATACCAACTTCTTACTAATAGTAAAATAAAATCCTATGATGAACAATCCACCAATTATTCCGCCAGTCAACATTGTGTGCAGATAATAATTATGTGAATGCGGAGCCCCTAATAGTGCGTAATATTCATCTGTCGGTTGACATCCAATTCCTCCCAAAATATTCTTAGAAATTAAACTAACAGACCGTGACCATATAATCAATCTATTATGGAATGTCACATCTTTTCCTAGTACATCCTCTAACAAGAATGAGAAGGCATTCTGTATATGAAAAAAATAGATTAGAAGGAAAATAGTTATCATGCCAATTAATGCTGTTTTTATGCTAAATAATTTTCTCCAAACTTGATATCTTAAGCATATAGCTATAATTGAAAAAAGTACAATTCCAACTATTGCAGTTGATGATTTAGTTAAAAAGGTAGATACGCAAACTATTATATATAGCAACCAACTTCTTACTGTTATTTTTCCATACTTCCTATATGAATTTGCCAGTGACAATGTAATTGCTGGAAGCATCGTCCTAATCTGGACATTTTTGAATCCCATAAACCAGTTTTCGGTATTCACAATATAATCAGTCGCATTAGTATATAAACCATTTGGAAACATTAAAATCGAAATAAGATTAATAAAAATAATGCACTCGAGAATAAATTGCAACGTCTCGATAAACTTATAATTATGTTTTTTCATTGAAATATCAGCAGCGCAACATAATATGATTGATTTTCCAATATAATTAATAACTAAAGTTTCAGAGTATGATGCAAAAATCGTAACTATAGAAACCGTGAAAAAAAAAGCGATCAAACAACTCAATGCTCTTGATACTTTAAATTTATTTTCCAACATAATTAAAAAAAACAAACAGAGTGCCGCAATATAGCATAAATTAAAAAACAAATCCACTTTATGTAAATAGTTGCAATATATCGGTTCAACAAATGGAAGAATATATATTCCCATTAATAATTTACTATTCAAGAAAAAATCTGTGAAGCTTTTCTTTCTAGCTATATCCATCTACTATCACCGCCCTTCTTATTCACATTTAATTTCTTTTACTACCGGTTCAAAACATTTATCAATATCAAAATTAGCCTCGCAATACTTTCTAATTATCTTTGTGACAGAATTAGCCTCTGTAGATTTATAAATACTATTATAGAATTTTATAATATCGCACATATCAACATATGAATCATCAGCTGGAACTCTTAAATAGTACGGATAATTTTCAGCATAATCCAGTTCTGTTTTAACTCCAGAAACAATTGGCAGCCCCTTTGCCATATACTCTTTTCCTTTTAACGAGCTGTTATAATAGACCCTACTTCTATGACGCCCCATTGAATCAATTGCCAAATCACTAAGGTTATACAATTCATCCAGATCCTTACCATGCTTTTCACCAAGCAAAAAAACATAATTTTCCAATTTATATTGTTTTATTCTACTTTTATAATTTTCCTCAATATTTTTATCACCATAACCTACAATATAAAATTTTATAATGTGTTTTGGGTTCTTTTGATAATATATCCCCATCCCATCAATAATTCTATCAAATCCATGCCACGGTGCGAACTTGGCAACCGCAATAAGATGAATCTCTCCAGAAGTGTTCTTAGGTATCCTCATCTGAATCTTTTTTGTGTCCACCCCATTTGAGATATTAATTGCTCGAATTCCATAAATTGCGTCATCATCTGAAAATGTAACACACGCGTCAACAAATTCATGCAGATATTTTCTCCAGAAACGATCTTTAAGTATATACGGATGAAATTTTTTATACTCGTTATCGTATGGGTATGTTGGAAATTCAATTATAATTTTGATATTCTTTTCTTTTTTTATAGTACGCAATTTTTTGCATGTCCAAATATCCACTAAAAAGTAACGTATATAAAGAACTGTGTTAGCTTTCACTTTATCAAGTGAACTCAAATCAATTCTTCTGTTTAAAAAAGGTAATTTAGACACAAGTCTATCCATTTTTGACATGTCCCGCCCCAAATAAAGGAACTCGACATCGTTTTCTTTTTTTAATAGATCAATCTGTTTATATATTTTATATGCAATTCCTGTACCATTTTTTTCTGGCATTGTACCAGCGGCATAATACACTTTTCCCATCAGTTTTCTCCAAATGTTTCTTTCAAAAAGCTGTCAAAATTATCATATATAGGTTTGCTTTCCATGAAAAAAGCCATGACCTCATTCTCATCATCACCTGATAGATTAGTTCTTATATGATTTTTCTTCAATGCCTCTTTGCTTCTTTCTAAATATATCGGAAAAAAGGCACCCATATCCTGTATTGATGGATATTTTTTATATCGCTTATAGAATTCCTTTGCAGTATTTTTTGCCTCAGCAACATAACGTTCTTTACGCTCTTGATAATACTGATCCAGCGACTTAATAATTCTCGCAGGGTTACCTGCAACTACTACGTTATCCGGAATTGTACCGCTGACGACACTTCCTGCTCCGATTATCACATTATTTCCTATCTGACTTCCCATTAATATAATTGAATTCATCCCAATGAAAACATTATTTCCAATTACAGTTTTTCTACAGCCGTCAACAACTTCGCCATACACTCGACGTAAAACAGATCTACTATAATCATGCTGCAAAATTATGCAGCCCCTTGTAATTTTGCAATGATCACCTATTTCTAGCATCCATGGCCGTTGTGTATCAACAAAAGTATTCTTTGCATCAAAAAAAACTGTTTTCTGACCTATAGAAATATCATGTTTTTTCAGATAATCGTTAAGATCCTCAGTTGACATTTTCCCTCGAATTTTACGAAAAACGCGTTTTAAGAATTTTTTCATATTTACATTAAAGTGGTAACGTCTAGTATAACCTATCCATTACCACATTCCTTTCCTTATCAATTGCATTTAGAGACAATTAAGTCTAATAGTCTTAATGGTGAAAAATCTCCGCAGTAGCTATAATCAACATCAACCTTCTCCTGTAACCACTTTGTATCTATATTATTCACATCTGAAAAAACATGAATAAACTTTGGATCATAATACTTGGATTTTATTACGTTCTTATTATTAGTCAGCAATTTTTTATTATAACATACAGCTTCTTTAAATCTTAATGTATTTCCCTCTTGATTTTCATTTACAATTTCAAGCAAGCAATTACTAGAAATCGTGAATTTCAAAACATCTTCATATTTTAGAAACTGATTATATTTTATACTGTCACTATATTTTTTTTGTTCGTCAGAAACACCAACAAAATAAAAATTCATATCGACTGTCGTCTTCAGTTTTTCAAAAATCCTTATCAACAGTTTATATCTATCCTGGCTCCTACATGAACCAACATAAAATAAATCGCTTGCATTCTTTGTATCTTCTTCCATTTTCTTTGTCGAGTAAATATCAAAGAACTCCAAGTCATATAGCTCACAGTCTTTTTTATCAAATGAAAAAACCTTATCAATTTTATAATAGCTGCAATACCGTTGAAAAGCGCTTCTACTCTTAGCGATTCCCAGATTTCCAATTGTATCTGGTAGATAAAGCACAATTTTACAGTTTTTTCTTTTTTTTAGCTGTGCAATATATGAAGGCGAAAATTTAATCGTGCTTTGAAAAATAATATAGTTGGAATCTTTCTCATTCAATTGCTCCATTTTGATGAATAATGTTCTATTCCTTATTTGCTTAAATGGAATACAAAAATATTTATTCAGCTTATTTCCAAAGTGCCATTTTTTCAGCTTTTTTAGAAATGAATTTTCCAAATTATTATTATCCAAATAAATCTGTGCTCTTTTAGCTACATCATTCCATACCCAAGCCGACCAAGAGTCCTCATTTGCTCCATTAATTACAATAAAGAATTTTTCCACTATTACTCACCTCATTTTACTTAAGCCATCTATTCAAACTCATGGATATTATTTATTGTATAGTTATAAAAAAATTATCTAAATATTTGCTTTTAGAAAAATGAGTTAAAACATGTGCTCTACTATATTCTTTCATTTCATAATAATATTCTTTATCTTGTAAAAGCCTCATTACCTCAACACTAATATTTTTGGCAAGATCCTCATTTCTATCCAAAATAACAGATTTTCCAACGTATTCCGGTATTCCACCTGATGATGTTGTTATTACTGGTATTCCACATGCCATTGCTTCTAAATTTGTTAAACCCGCAGGTTCCTCCCACATTGAAGGAAGCACTGCTATATCAGCCAAATTATATAAATATGGTAAATCTTCATGCTGAATAAAACCTGTAAATATTACTCTATCCGATAGTTTTTTTGCCAACCCATATAATTTATCCTGAAATTCGCTTTTAACATCAGCATTGTAATGATAGCTTCCAACAATTAAAGCCTTAATATTATCCGGCAATAGCGTCATTGCTTCAAGTAATACATCAGCGCCTTTTTCTTCCGTTAAACGACCTGTAAAAATCAAGACCTTATCATTTTCTTTAATACCATATTTGATTTTAAGATCTTCATTTTTTTTACCAGAAAGAATCTTGAATTTATCTGTATCCACGCAATTGTATAAAATTCTTACTTTTTCTTTCTTTATTTTTCCGATTGCACTATCGTCCATACAAATTTGATCTGCAACATACTGACTAACACATAAGAACCTAGTTGTTTTTTTCATCACATCTCTACATTTACCATCAATTCTTGGAACATTATGCAGGTGATAAAACCATTGTCCTTTAAATTTAGTATACTTCAGTGCCATCGCTAATGGAATATTATTTTCTATTATAATTTTATCCGCATCCGTGCGCCTTATAACCCCTCTTGCTTTCCATATATAATACAATAATGAAAACGGTGATTTAAAAGAAACTGCCTTTTCTTCCTTCCTCGCTATTCTAACAAACTCAAATGACAATCTATCCAGGAATTTAACAAAAGTAGGAATCTTCACCCAATTAAAAGATATATTTTTATACTTTTTTGACAGATTATAGGCTGTAGGCTCATAATAGGAAAGTATTTCCATATCACACAGCATCTTCTTATTATTTTCATCAGCTAAGTATTCAATTAATGTTGCAACCGCTCCGCCTTTTGAAGCCGGTACTGGGTATGCCCCATTTGAATCTGCTGTAAGAATCAGGACTTTCATTCTTTAAATTCCCCTAGTTTAGCATTTTTTATAAAACTCAATATACTTTTTCTTCATGACATCAGTGTTATAAATCTCAAGGACATCCTGATAGGCTCTTTCTGGAAGTTCTTTTGGAAATTCCTTCATAGCCGCTTTTATATGTTCAGCATACTCCTCCGCCTTATCACATACATACCCATTAATGCCATCATTGATAACATTCTTATTTCCCATTGTATTGCTAACGAGAATCAGCTTTTTAATGTACATATTCTCAATAAGGCTCATCGCAATGGCTTCACCAAGACTGCACAAAATAAAAGCATCTGCACCTTTGGCCATTGCCAAAGCTTCCTTACGAGCTTTCCATCCTGTCACTTCAATATTGGGAGCTGTTAACTCATTTTCAAGTTCTCCGTTACCAATCCAAATAAATCTTGCTTCTGGTACTAGTTCAGCAATTCTATTAAAAAGCTGCGGCTGTTTCTGAACGCAAGCACGACCAAGCGTAAAGACCGTAAACTTATCATTTTTTACAGGCTTAATACCGTCAAGGGATGCAGAAAGATCTGCGAGATTCACACCTGTTTCAACATAGGCTGTTCTCTTGGAAAATTTCTTTGCTTCTTCATCTTCACTTTCACAACAGGTAAGTGTAAGTGCTCGATTTCCGAGAATCTTTTCAGCAAACATATAAACTTTGCTCTTTTTCCCCGATCCCATAAGAATATGTGCATATCCATGGGGCGTATACACAACAGTATTATTTTTTCCTTTATATGCAAGTCTACCTAAACCACCTGCAACCGAAGAATGTAAATGAATCACATTCGGCTGAACATCTTTTTCAATCTGACGCAATTCCTTAATTGCTGCAATGTCACTCTTCAAGTTGGTTAGTCCCTTAACACCGACATTTTGCATTTCAATCAAATGCACTCTCTGATCCAAAAAATCTTTGTAATTCTTAGGGGTCTGAGGTCTGAGAGAATATGCAAGATAGACATCAAAATTATCCACCATATCGTTGCAGAGCTGAGATACGTAAGTGAATACGCCACCTCCAAAAGCTTCACAAACCATTAAAATCTTTTTCTTTGCCATTTTTACGCTCCCAGTTCCTTCTCACATTTATCCAATACAGCTGCAATTACCTGATCCATATCATAGTACTTATACTCACCAAGACGACCGCCGAAGATTACTTTTTCTTCTGCGTCTGCCAGCTTCTTATATTCAGAATAAAGCAAGCCATTCTTAGCATCATTAACCGGATAATACGGCTCATCTCCCGGTTTCCACTCGCTACTATACTCACGGCTGATGATTGTTTTTGGCAGATCGTTTCCATTTTCATCCTTGCCAAATTCAAACCATTTGTGTTCAATAATTCGAGTCCACGGAGTTTCGCGGTCGGTATAGTTCACTGCTGCGTTGCCCTGGAAATTAGGTTTGTCCAATGTTTCCGTTTCAAAGCGAACCGAACGATATTCCAACGTACCCAACTTATAATCAAAATAAGCATCAATCGGTCCAGTGTACACAACCTTATCAACCAATGCATCCAACTCGGCCTTGTTCTCCAGATAGTCTGTGTTCAAACGAACCTCAACACCATCCAGCAGATTTGCAATCATCTTCGTATAACCACCAACAGGAATACCCTGATAAAGTGCATTGAAATAGTTGTTATCAAAAGTCAGACGAACTGGAAGGCGCTTAATAATAAAAGACGGCAACTCTTTACAATCGCGCCCCCACTGCTTTTCAGTGTAGCCTTTGATAAGTTTCTCATAGATATCACGACCGACAAGAGAAATGGCCTGCTCTTCAAGATTCTGTGGCTCGCCAGTAATCTCCTTGCGCTGCTCCTCAATCTTGGCGGTAGCCTCTTCCGGTGTCACAACACCCCACATCTTGTTAAAGGTATACATGTTGAACGGTAACGAATACAATTCACCCTTGTAATTAGCCACGGGGCTGTTGGTAAAGCGGTTGAATTCTGCAAATTGTGTGATATAACTCCAAACCTTTTTATTGTTGGTATGGAAAATGTGAGCGCCGTACTTGTGAACGTTGATGCCCTCAACACTTTCTGTATAAATGTTACCCGCAATATTCGGACGCTTGTCCACTACCAAAACAGATTTTCCATGTGCCTTCGCCTCATGGGCAAAAATCGCCCCGTAAAGACCAGAACCTACTACTAAATAATCGTACATATATAACTTTCTCCCTATCTTAGTCCTATATAACCTCTATCAGTCACGCTGGAAAATATCTCTCGTATAAACCTTATCCTTCACATCATCAAGGCACTTGTCGTAACGGTTTGCGATGATGGCGTTGCTCATTTCCTTGAACCTCGCCAGATCGTTGACCACCACAGAGCCAAAGAATGTCTCTCCATCCTTCAGAGTCGGCTCATAAATCACAACCGTGGCGCCCTTTGCCTTGATGCGTTTCATAACGCCCTGAATAGAGCTCTGGCGGAAATTATCGCTGTTGCTCTTCATGGTCAAACGATACACACCGATAGTGACTGCCTTTTCCTTATCCTCATCGAACTCATTCTCTGCATCGTAGCCGTAGTAGCCCGCCAGCTTCAGAACTCGGTCTGCAATAAAGTCCTTACGAGTACGATTGGATTCCACGATTGCTTCAATCAGGTTCTCCGGCACATCGGCATAGTTTGCCAGCAGTTGCTTGGTGTCCTTGGGCAGGCAATACCCGCCGTAGCCGAAGGACGGATTGTTGTAATGGCTACCGATACGCGGATCAAGGCAGACACCATCAATAATCTGCTGGGTGTTCAGCCCCTTGCTTTCTGCGTAGGTGTCCAGCTCATTGAAGTAAGCCACGCGCAGAGCCAAATAGGTGTTAGCGAACAGCTTGACCGCCTCGGCCTCAGTGAAGCCCATGAACAGCGTGTCAATGTTCTCTTTGATTGCACCTTCCTGCAACAGACCGGCAAACTCATGAGCAGCTTCTACCAGACGCTCATCGTTCAGGTCAGTTCCGACGATAATGCGGGAAGGATACAGGTTATCGTAAAGAGCCTTAGATTCACGCAGGAATTCCGGACTGAAAATGATATTCTTGCTGTTGAACTTTTCTCTTACACTTGCCGTATAGCCCACAGGAATCGTGGACTTGATAACCATGATTGCGTTTGGGTTATATTCCATAACCAACTTGATTACAGCTTCAACCGCAGATGTATCAAAGTGCTGGGTCTTGCTGTCATAGTTAGTAGGAGCCGCAATCACAACAAAATCCGCATCGCTATATGCTGCCTTTGCATCCAGCGTTGCGGTTAAATTCAAGTCCTTTTCTGCCAGGTATTTTTCAATATAATCATCCTGAATCGGAGATTTCTTGTTGTTAATCATATCGACCTTAGCCTGCACAATATCGACTGCAACCACTTGATGGTGCTGCGCGAACAGCACTCCCAACGAAAGACCTACATATCCCGTGCCAGCCACAGCGATTTTATAATTTTTCATAGTTCTGTTCTCCCTCACTAATTTTTTTATTTGATAAAATAGCAAACAAGCCCACGGCGGATTGCTCAATGGTAATCCACCGTAGGCTCGATTCGTTCTCCTTAATTTTTTACTTGCTGCTCATTTTGTGGGTCAAAACAGAGCTGCACCAAAGCCTCCCACCTATAACTTCTGGATTTTAGTATCTCCGCAGCCTGTCAGCAAATAAACACTTTTGTTGAACGAGTCGAGCCGTCAAAACCCTTTAGTTATCGTGGTATTTCTTGGTTGACCCTATTATATCTCTAGCCCCCGTTCCAGCAATCGCAATTTTATAGTCCTTTTTCATAATACTGACTCCACCATCCAATTTCGTCCACAAAAACAAATTCCGCAACAGAGTATGCGCCTTTGCATTCGATGTTGCGGTTAAGTTTAGTCTTTTCTCTGTAAGTTTTTTTCGATACCATCCCTCTGAAGCATGTTCTTATTCTTGTTCCTAAAACCATTTTCCTGTACAGGATGCTTCCGGCCTTATCCGGAAACATCCTCCGCTCCGTTGCGCGTCATGCCCGGTTTATTTCTCTACTTTCAGAATCCGTGACTGTTCTGCCACGTTATTGGAAGAATCCACAGCGGCATAGGTTACGATCACTTTGCCATTTCCGGTTTCTGTAACCTTTTCAATCAGTAAGGAGGCTGTCACATCCCCGTCATGGGAATCGTAAGCGGTTACGCCCTCCAGCAGCTGATGGGTATTTGTGCCGGTTGTATAGGTCTGCTCGGTATCCGGCAGTGTGATAACCGGCGCTGTCCGGTCCATTTGTAAGTAGAAGAATGCGCAAAGCGCAATCAATGCTGCGTCTGCAATAAAAAATCCAATGGTCAGACCTTTTGTACTCACTTCGCACTCTCCTTTTCTCCTGTGTTCTGTCCCGGTACAGCAGTTTTTGTCTCAGCAGCTGTCCCGTCGCTTTTGGAACCTGCATCCGGCGTCAGATCCTCCTGTGTTTCCTCTGTGCCATCCTGTCCGTTGCCGTAATAGTTTCCATAGTAATGACCATAATATTTTCCATAATAAGGATTCTTTTTGGTGTTGACCTTGTTCAGGACGCATCCAAGAATCCGGCAGCCTACCTTGTTCAGCTGTTCTTTTACATTCTGGACAAATTTGTAGCTGATGGCGCCGCTTTCCACAACGATTACCGTTCCGTCACAGATTGCACCTACAATCGCAGCATCAATCACGCTGCCCAGCGGAGGGGTATCTACGATGACATAATCGTATTTCATGCGCAGCACCTCCAGCATATTTCGAAAGGCATCGCCTCCCAGAAGCTCACTGGGGTTGGGCGGTACAGGTCCTGCAAAAATAATATCGAAATTGTTGACGTTGGTTCTGCAGCATGCATCATCCAGCTCCACCTGTCCGCTCAGATAATGGGACAGTCCGTATTTTTCACGGTTTGCTTTATAACGGCCCCGCAGTACGGATTTGCGCAGGTCTGCGTCAACCAGGATCGTCTGCTTGCCGCTTTCTGCAAGGGACAGACATAACTGGAAGGAAACACTTGTCTTTCCTTCGTTCGGCGTACAGCTGGTCAGGGAAATCACTTTGACATTTTTTCCTGCAAAGCTCAGATTGGTACGCAATGTTTTATAGGCTTCTTTTGTTCTGAAATCCAGACGCTCGATGGCGCGAATTACTACGTTCTGCATGTTTCCCTGTCACCTCACTTTCCGCTTGTCGCCTGTTTTTTATATTTTTTCTTTTTCTTCCTGCTTTCAGCTTCATTCAGCGGAATCATCGCAAGGGTGGAAATTCCAAGATATTTTTCCACATCCTCTTCCGTCTGAATCGTATCGTTCATCAGGTGAGAAAGGATGACGATAGCTGCTACCATCAGAATGCCAAGCATTCCGCCCAGCATCGTGTTCTTTCCGACAGAGGGGCTCGCCTTATGGGTCGGTACGTTTGCTGTTTCTACAATATTCACTGCTTCGATATCCATAACATTGCAGATATGGGTCGAGGCCGTTTCACGGATTGCATTCGCAATTTTCATTGCCATAACCGGATTGCTGTTCGTCACCGCAATGGAGATCACTCGGGTGTCTGCGGGTGTGCTCACGGTAACCTTACGGCTTAACTTCTCATAACTTAGGGGCAGACCCAGCTGCTCGATCACCGCTTCCAGTACAAAACGGCTTTTGATCAGCTCCGAATAGTCCTTAACCAGCTGCGTGCCTGCCTGCAGGTCGCTGTAGGTTACATTTGTGTTGCTGTTGTCCTGTTTGTTCAGGACATAGATCTTTGTTACAGACTGATACGTAGGCGTCATCAGAAATTTGCTTCCCCCAAAGGCCAGAAGCGCTGTAAACAGTCCCACTGCAATCATCAGTGGAAGTTTTCTCCAGAGTACCCAAAAAAGTTCTACCAGATCGATTTCGGTTTCCTCGTTATTTCTCTGGTTTTGATTTTCCATGTCTCGTTCCCCTTTTTTATTCGATGTCTTCCATATCTGTATTATCCAGAATGTGTGCTGCGTTTTTGTAGAGCAGACGAGCCGCATATTCCGGGCTGCAGTGTCTTTGCAGCCACGAGGCTCCTTCCGCCATGGATACAGACCTCTCTCCCTCTGCTCTGTGGGCATCCGTTCCCATAAGATCTGCAAGCTCTTCTTTTACCAGGCTCCGTGCAGTGCGCTTTAGCTGTCCGCCCAGCAGTCCCGGCAGTTCTCCTGCGTTGATCTGGATCCGGCAACCCATATCCTTTAATTCTTCGACCCGGTTGAAATCCTTTACAACGTTCCGATAGCGCTCGGTGTGGGCGACAATCGGGCGGTAGCCCTCGCAAAGCAGTTCATACAGGCAGTTCCGGATGTATGCCCATTCTTCCTCCGGCGAAAATTCTGTCAGAATATAATCCGATCCGGCGAGGGTTCCCGCCTTGCCCTGTTTTAACAGCTCTATGGTGTCCATGCAGCAGAAAATCTCACCGCCGCTGTAAAGTCTGATGTCAATTCCGTTTTCTGTCGCAGCCTGCTGCAGCTTCTGTGTCCGTTCCAATACAGAAGCAGCGGTAATGCTGGGTCTGTTGGGTTTCTGGTGCGGAGTCAGGATAACGGCCTCCACGCCCTGTTTTACCTCCTGGCGCAGCATCGCCAGGCTCTCTTCCAGATTTCTCGCGCCGTCATCCACCTCCGGCAAAATATGACAGTGAATATCTATGTACTGATTTTTCTTTTCCGGCATCTCAGTCCTCGCTTCCGGAGTTTTCTTCGCTGTCCGAACTGCTTTTTACGGTCTCGTATTCTGCCGTTTCCTCCTGTGCTGCCCGAAGCCCGTCGGCAAACAGCCACAGCATCCGCAGGCAGTAATCCTGTACAACCTGAGGCATCCTGTCGAGTCCCCGCATCAACTGTTCTCCCTGACTTACCGGGGATTGTTTCTCTTTCTCACCGTAAATCAGCGTATCCAGACTCACTCCATACAAGCGGGATAGGTTAATCAGTGTTTCCACACTCATGCCGCAGGTTCCCCGCTCGATATCCGCATAATATTTGTTGACGACACCGAGCCGCTCTGCCACCAGCTCTCTGCTCCAGCCGAGCTCAAGCCTCCGACAGCGCAGCCGCTCTCCCGCAGCTATCCGGTCATATGCCGGCTTCTCCTGCTTTCTCTTCATCCTGCCCCCACCTGTTTCTTCTTGTTCATCCTAACGTAGTTCTACTCCTGCAGTTACGTTTTTTGTCGAAATTCCAAACTTCTTGCCGACTAATTCATTATACCATCTAAGGGTTTCTTTGCAAGCAGACAACGTGGCAAATATTTATGGCATTTTGATTCAATTTCTATGAAAAGTGTTAAAATTTGATAGAAAACCTCCTCTCGCATCTCGTACTTCGGATTCTTTCCTTTTCAATTGGCATGTTTTCCCTGGAATCCTGTTCGCCTGAATATTCTCTGTTTTCCCCGCTATTTTTCGGCATTTACCCCCCCCCGATCAAAATTTAACTATTTTTATATTGTTATATCGTTCATTTTTGTTTTTCATTTTTATTGTTCGTTTAGCCGTGCAATTCTGTTTGTTTTATGGTTTGTTTTGCTTTTTCGCAGGTTTTTTTCTCTTTTATCATACAAACGTTTTTTCGTATTTTCAGTTCTGTATGTATTGTTTTATTTTCACTTTTTTCTTTCCGACCTGCACCTGTATCGCCCCCACCTCCGCCGTGGAATACCAGCGGATTCCCCGCTCTTCCAGGCGTTGCAGCGTTTCCGGCGCTGGATGCCCGTACCGGTTGTTTTTGCCACAGGAAATCAGAACCACACCCGGCTGTGCCAAATCCAGCAGTGCTTCTCCCGTTGCGTTGGAGGCGCCATGGTGCCCGGCATCGAGGATGGTGCAGCGGAGGGGATTTTGCGTAGCGGGTCGCGCCTGCTCCACCAGCCAGTCTTCGCCGCTTTTTTCCAGATCTCCGGTCAGCAGCATTTGAAAATCGCCCTGTGACAGGCGCAGCACCAGCGACGCATCGTTGCGATCCTCCGGCACTTTTTTCGCATAGGGGTGCAGGCAGGAGATCTGCAGCGCGCCATCGGTCATGTACTCTCCCGCAGAAAGGTATTCCACGGAGACGTCCGCCTCTTCGATCTGCTGCAGCAGCGTTTCCAGCACTTCATCCTTCAGCGCCACATCCGGCAGAAAAATGCGCCGGATTTTGACCCGGCTGCTTTTCGACCACTCCAACAGCTCCCCTACCGCGCTGATGTGGTCTTCGTCCCAGTGCGTGATGAAAATTCCTTCCACGCTCCGCGTCCCGATATATTTCAGCCATGGAATAATCTGGTACTGTCCGGTCTTTTTCTTCGACGTACTTCCGGCATCCACCAGATATACATGATGCTCCCGGGTTTCGATTCCAACGCACTCTCCCTGCCCGACGTCCAGCATCGTGACGTTCAGTTCACCCGGCAGGCGGATCAGGAAAATCCCCATCAGACACACAGCTGCTGCAAGCCGGAGGTGCGGACGGAGTTTTTTGCCTGACACAGCCAAAGCAATCAGTCCGATTGTATACGCGGTCAGTGCCTGCCAGGTCGGATATCCGGTGTGCAGGATACTGCCCGGAAGCGCCGTTGTAAACCGGCACAGCTGCTCATAGCAGGAAAAAATCGCTTCGATGGCGGTGCAAAGAAGGTGCTGGGGAAGCTCCAGGCAGTGAGTAAACGCAGTCAGACGGGCGACCAGCTGCAGTCCGATCAGGCACGGCAGCAAGATTCCCATCAGCGGAATGACTGCCAGATTCAGCAGTACCGACCACGGACTCCATTCATAAAAATGAATCAGCAGAAACGGCAGCATCGTCATGGTAATGCCCAGACCGGCAAGGATATTTTTGCGGAGGAGACGGCAGGCCCGGGCGATGGCAGCCCGGGCAATATTCCACCCGGCAACTCCATCGGTGACTCGATTGGCGACTCGCAGTGAGGGTGCTGCTTTCTCCCAACCATCCTGCAAAACCGGAATCATTACCGCAATCCCGATCACTGCCGAAAACGAAAGCTGGAAGCCTGCATCCAGAATCCGCTGTGGCTTGGGCACAAGCAGAAGCAACGCCGCCACCGCAAGGGAGGTTGGCAGATCGGGCGTGCGCTTTAGCAGTCCCGCCGCCAAAAACAGCAAAAACATGACAAGGGCTCGCCGGGTAGAAATGCCCATTCCGGTCAGCTGCGCGTATACAATCAGAATCCATGTGGAAATTCCGGCGCTCAAAGCAACCGGAAGCCGTACTTTTTTCAAAAGTCCGAACAGTCCTGCACCGATCAGGGACAGGTGCAGTCCGGAGATTGCCAGCAGATGGCTGATTCCTGCGCCCTGGTATAACGCTTTTACTTCGCTGTCCATTCCTTTTTTCCGTCCGAGCACCATGGCGGATGCGGTCGCACCGTTCTTTTCCCCCAGCAGCTTCCGGAACAATACCTCCGATTCATAGCGCAGCTGTGAAAGAAATTCTTCCAGCCGTCCATAGGTTTTCGTCTGAGCGGTAATTTTTGTTTTTCTCAGCGCAAACAGACAGTCTTTTCTCCGATAATAGGCTGCTGCGTCGAATTCTCCAGGATTCGTTGCCTGTAAAAATGGCGACACTTCGCCGAAAACCCGAACATAGCTGCCTGCTCTTGGAAGCGTTGTGTCTTTCTCCAAATAGCACAACGCACTCGCGTTTTTCCCGAATATTTCCTGCATTTCATTGATTTGTGAGGTTGTTTTCTGAGAAGAAATAAGAATTGACATCTGATCCGCATCTGCCGAACCGGATATCTGTGACAGGTTATCGGTCGTTTCCGCCGAATCCCCTGAAAAAACAAAAGATGAGGCATCTGCCTCGATAGAAAGGTCTTTTAAATAAAAGCTGGCGTTTTCCTGGGTTCCATCTACAGGCTGCCAGCAGTCTGTGACTTTGCCCGTCAGGCACAGGGTTTCGCCATCCATGGCTTCCAGCCAGATGTCAGGCTGTGTAAGCGAGGTGCGCCCGCCAATGGGTGCTTTCTCTGGCGTGTCTGTGCCGGCGTCCGTTCCCGCCCATTCCGGCAGCAGACGCGCTGCCAGATAGAGGGTCAGGAAAATCAGGATTGCCGCGCACAGCGGTCTTCTGCAATTTTTTATGATTGTAATTCCTCCGTTTCGTAAACCAGATCAAGGTTCCGGTCAAACACGTTGGACAGTGAAATTTTTTCCCGGAAAATCATATCTGTATTCCCGTTTACCGCAATCTGCACCTTGTTGATGTTCGACAATTCTACCAGAGAGTTGACGATGGAATAGATCTGAACCTCTGCGGAAACATTGTAGGTCTGTGTCAGGAAACCGTTATCCAGGTTTACATAACATGTCCCATCCTTTACCGTCACGCCCAGCACCTTTGTCGCAGGGTTGATGACCGGGTAAAGCTCTTCGTTTTCTGCATCCGGTCCGGCAATCAACCGCTCTACCACCAGCTTTTCCATGGAAATGTTGCTGCTGTATACAACCGGTTTTGTCTGGACGCCGATCAGGCGCTCGCCGTCTTCATTGGTAAAGTAAAGAAGCAGGCGCGTTTTTTCGTATGCATTGATTTCATTTCCTGCGTTGTCGATAAACAGATCTGCCGTCATAGGGCCAACCACATTGCCGAGGCTGTCCGTCAGTGCTTCTCCGCCGACCGTCACCGAAACATAGGAAATTCCTTCCAGCTGCGTCATCGTGCGCACAATTGCAGCCCGAACCAACACTTCTGAGGACGGAGACAGCTTTTTATATTCCACACTCATGTCCAGCACCAGCTGATCGTCTTTGACATTCCAGCTGTTGATCGCAAAACCGCTGATCGGTGAACGCAAAGACAGCTCTACCGGATTTTCTTTCAGCTGGGAAATCCCCCATTCCGCCTGTTTGGAAAGGGTGTCGCCCTCCGGCTCTTTTTCCACTGCCGTGATTTTTGTTTCTTCTTTATTAATATAATAAACGCTGACCGTATTTGCAGGCGTCTCTTCTTTCTTCCCGCACCCGACAAATATTCCGGTCAACAGCAGACAGCCCAAAAGCAGCGCAACCGCCCGCATTTTTCTGATCTCTGACATAATCTTCTCCAAATTTTCTGAAATCACTTGATGTAGGACAAGGGGATTTTCACCGTAAAGGTCGTGCCCTGTCCTTCCACGCTGCTCGCTTTGATCGAACCGCGGTGCAGTAGGATCGCATTTCTGGTAATCGCAAGTCCAAGGCCGGTGCCGCCGATTTCACGGGAATGCGATTTATCTACTCTGTAAAAACGTTCATAAATATGCTCGTAATCCTCCTCCGGGATACCGATGCCGGAGTCGGAAACCTCTACCGTGAAAAACTGATGATCCGCATCCAGAAGCACCTTGACCCAGCCGTGTTCTTTATTGTATTTAATCGCATTTTCCACAAGGTTCGTGAAAATCTGAGATATTTTGACCTCGTCCACCTCTGCCGTAACCGGGCGCAGGCTTTCCAGAACCACCTCGATGTCCCGTTTACGGGCGATGGGACGCAGGCGCTTTAGCGTCGTTTCCAACAGCTCGTTGATATCCACTGCGGAAATGTCCATTGAGCCTTCGGTTTTGTCCATTTTTACAAGGGAAAGCAGGTCGTTGATGATTTTATTTTCCCGCTCGATTTCCTCCGTAATATCCTGCATAAACTCCTGATACAGCTCCACCGGCACGTCCGGCTGCTGATTCAGGGAATCCGCCAGCACCTTGATCGAGGTCATGGGCGTTTTCAGCTCGTGAGAGACATTCGATACGAATTCCTGCCTGGAATCGTTGATGACCTTCATTCTGCCCAGCAGCTGGTTGAAGGCATCCACGATATGCTCGGTTTCCAGATAATCCGGTACGGAAATCGGCTCGTCCGTGAAACCGTCCTTGACCTCACTGATCGCCTGGGTTACGCGCTTAAAGGGCATAATCAGGATGTGCGAGAAGAAAAAGACGATGCCGATAATGATAATTCCCATCACGATTTCCAGAATCAGGGCTTTCCGGCTCAGGATGTCCAGCGTCGTCGCAATGCTGTCCGTCGATGCACTGGCCAGAATCACGCCGTGCACGATGCTCGTCTGCCCGTTTTCCCCGTCTACCGTCTCCGTAATCGGAACCGTCATCTCGATATAGCCGTTCGTCTTGTCGTAGCGGGTCGTACTTTCCCCGCGGAAGCACTTGATCACTTCCTCGGAAATCATCGTTTTCCCCTCGCTCATGGCATAGGTGTCTTTCACAATGCGAAAATTGCTGTTGATAATCAGCACACGGCCGTCATACAGGTTGGACATCTGCTCCAGCTCGGCATTGATGACATCGGAGGTTGGATTTTGCAGGTAGTTGTAATTGACCAGGTGGTTTGCGATAATCCGGTACTGGGACGCGACGTCCGAGCCGCGCAGATTCACCGCACGTTCTTCGTAATTATTCAGAATGCCCAGCCGCATGATGTCGCTGGGCACGATTCCGATGATCAGCATCAGGAGGAAAATGTAGGCCTTCAGGCTGCGGAAGATCGGAATTTTATAAGTGAGCCGCCGGAATAATCCGGGGGTTTTGCTGCTTGTGTTCATGGATGCCTCCACCTATACGCGAAAAAAATATCCAACCCCCCATTTGGTGTGGACGTAGCGGGGTTCGCTGGGGTTGGTTTCAATTTTTTCGCGGAGGCGGCGGATGTGGACGTCTACGGTGCGGACATCCCCGGGATAGTCTGCGCCCCAGACGAGGTTCAGAAGTTTTTCACGGCTGTAGACTTTACTCGGATTGCGGATCAAAAGCTCCAGCAGGTCGAATTCTTTTGCAGTGAGATTGACCTCTCTGCCGGAAATGCTGACGCGGCGGCTTTCGCAGTCTACGCGCATATCTCCGCTTTCCAGAATGCTTTCCGGCTTTGCGATCTGTCCTCTTGCAGAGGTACGGCGCATGATCGCCTTGATGCGCGCCTTTACCTCAAGGATGTTAAAGGGCTTGGTGATATAGTCATCTGCACCGTATTCCAGTCCCATGATTTTGTCCATGTCGTCGTTTTTGGCTGTGAGCATTACGATCGGAACATCCGAAAACTCCCGAATCTGCTGGCATACTTCGGTTCCGCTCAGTTTTGGCAGCATAATGTCGAGCAGAATCATATCAAATTTCTGCTCTTTCGCACACAGCAGCGCCTCTTCTCCGTCATATGCGCAGGTCACTTCCATTCCGTCCTGCTCCAGGCTGAACCGGATTCCTTTTACAATCAGCTTTTCATCGTCCACAACCAAAACTTTCTTTGCCATGTTTCTCCCTTTTCCCGACCGGACAATCCGTTTCTCGCTGTTTGTCCGGATTCTTTCTGTCTATGATTAAACTGTAATTTTATCTTTGATTTTTGAAAATGCAGCCTGCTTGATTCCGCTGATTTTCATGATATCCTCAATCTGCGCAAACGCTCCATGCTGCTCCCGATAGCTTATGATCGCCTTTGCCCGGCTTTCCCCGATTCCAGGCAGCGTCATGAGTGCAGCGATATCCGCTGTGTTGAGGTTGACCAGACCGTTCTCCAGGGCCGGAGCGCTGTTGCTTCGCACATTTCTGTCTGTCGTTTGCATATCGCTGTCCGGCGAAGTCTGGATTCCGGCTTTCTTTTCTGTCTGTCCGTCGGCGCAGCTTTCCGTTTTTGTCATGATATAAATCTGACAACCGTCCACTATTTCTTCCGCCAGGTTACAGCATGCTTCATCCGCTTCCGGCAAAAAACCGCCTCCGGCCTCCACGGCGTCTATAATTCTGCTGCCTGCCGGAAGCTCATAGACCCCCGGAGCGGATACTGCTCCGCAGATGTGCACCACAAGGGTTTTTGCTTCCTCTGAGGAAGCATCGGAGAGCTCTGTACGGCCTGTGCTTCCGTCACTTGGCTCAGCCTTGCGGTTTTGATCCGTGTCCCCGGCATTTGACTCAGCCTCGCGGTTTTGGTCTGTATTCCCGGCATTTAGTTCAGCCTCGCGGTTTTGGTCCGTGTCTTCGACCTTTGATTCTACTTTGCGGTTTCCATCCCCATAGGCTATGCTTTCCTTTTCCGGCAAAAAGAGCTCTTCCCGCTGTGCCCCGCAGGCCCCTAGCGTCGGGCATAGCATTGCCCACAGAATTCCCCATAAAACCACTTTCCAAAGCCGGTCTGTTCTTTTTTTCTGTTTCCAGGATCTTAACTTTTCTCCTGCGGCGCGGCATGCCGCAGCAACTGTTTGAAATATCGGCATTTTATCCTCCATCTTTTCCATGTTCGAAAAGACCCCATTTCCTGCCGCATATCAGTATTGTATGTCAGAACCGGGTATTTGACAAGCCGGAAAGCTTTCCAAAAATGCTTCCGTCACAGCCCCTATTTCCTGTATTTTGCCAATACGGAAAGCATTTTCCCAACGTCCAGGGGTTTGGGCAGATGCTCATTCATGCCTTCCTTCTTCACCCGTTCTGCATCCTCCAAAAAGGCATTGGCCGTCAAGGCAATGATAGGGATACTTTGGGCATCTGCACGGCCGCTGCTGCGGATCTCCCGCACCGCCTCGTAGCCATCCATTACCGGCATCATCAGGTCGGTCAGGATCGCATCAAAGGTACCTGCCGGCTGTTCCAGATAGCGCTCCATCTCTTCTTTTCCATTGTATGCCTTTGTGATCTGTACACCTGCATCTGTCAGAAAGGTTTCCGCGATTTCCATATTCAGTTCATTGTCCTCTGCAAGAAGCACACGCATTCCGGAAAGATCAGCACTCTCATCCCCTTCTTCGATTTTCTTACCTTCCTGTTCTTTGGGTTCTTCAAACAGGAGCGTCACCGTAAATGTGGTTCCAACTCCCTTCTTGCTCTCCACCGTAATGGTTCCGCCCATCTCGTCCACCAGATGCTTGACGATGGACATTCCCAGTCCGGTTCCCTGGGTTACACTTTTTTCATCGGTATTTTCCCGGGAAAAGGATTCGAACAGGTGGGGAAGAAATGCTGTGCTCATACCGATTCCGTTATCCGAAATCACGGCCCGGCAAGATATCCGGCTTTCCCCGATCGCCTTTATCGTCACCTGACACAGGACATGTCCGCCGGCATCCGTATATTTGATCGCATTCCCCAAAATATTGATAAAGATCTGTCTGACATGCAGAGGGCTTCCAAGGACACAGCCGGCTGCTGTACCTTCTGTCTGTTCTTCATACGTTAAAAGAACTCCTCTATCCGCTGCCCTGGGTTCCACGATCGTGATAATTTCCTGCCAGAGCTTTTTTAAGCAAAAGGGCTCTTTCGTAAGCTGAAGGTTTTCTTCATCCAGCTTGTTAAATTCCAGTACATCGTTGATCAACTCCAGCAGATGCTTTGCCGCAACCTTTTCCTTCGCACGGTTTGCATCCACCAGCGCTCTGTCCTCCCTGTGGCGGTCGCTGATTTCGATCATTCCGATAATGCCGTTTAACGGTGTCCGGATATCATGTGACATCCGGGACAAAAATCCGGTTTTTGCTGCATTTGCACGCTCTGCCGCCTCCTTTGCCTGCTTTAACTCCTCTTCATTTTTTCAATCGCAGCGATCGAGCGCTCCGTGATATAAAAAACGACCAAAAAAGAAAGCACCAGTACCAGAAACATGGTCGCAGCAACATAGATCAGATTTTGGTTCGCCTCAAAAATCCCGTAGGAAACTGCAAGATCATATTCCCCATATTTTTCATAGACCAGATACTGCTGTCTGCCACTGATTTTCGCACTGGACCGATACCGCTTTCCTTCCTGCAGTTTTCCTTCTCCCATTCGGTCGGAATCCTGCAGCTCATAGAGCAATACATCCTGCCGCGTGGTTGCAAGCATTTTCCCTGTGGTGGCATTTAGCAGAAAGATATTCATTCCGGAGGTAATCGGCATCTGCCGAACCAGATTTTCCACGCTGGCACTGTTCATTTTTGCAAGCAGTCGGCTGGGGGTAATGCCAATCTGGATCATGGCCGTACCGGAAGAATTCCAGACGATGGCATACATCATCATTTTTCCTTCTGCAGTATTCGGCACCATATCCTGACACATGGAAAGCTTTTTATCTGCCAGCATGGGCTTAAAATATCCCATTTGCTCGCCGGAAGAAAAGCTGTAGCCAAAATACTCCGGATTTGTTCCTGCAACGATACAGCCGCCCGTATTGATAATGTGGATTTCGTCCACACGCAGCTGTTTTGCGATCTTCCGGTACTCCTCTGTGGTCTGGTATAGTCTTTCTTCCATTTCAAGGAGATTTGCCACAATCTCTGCCCGCAGCGTATAATCTTCCTTCAGGGTTTCCAGAAGGGTCTGATAGCTTTCTTTATTTTCTTCGATCACATCCTCCAGCTGCTGCAGGATCATCTCGCTGGCGATCCAGGCACTATGCCGATTGTTCAGCATCTGAAAAAAAGGCTTCCTATCCATATGATAACAAACGATATCAGAATGATTCCGTAAATCCGTCTGGTCCGATTTCCATGCTTGCTCATTTCCACCCCTTCTCAGCTTCTGCTGATGCTTGCCTTTTACAGGTTTCCTTCTGCTTCCATCCCCCGATATCTAAGTATAGCATTTTTTCGATGTTTTACATAGTATCTTGTGTTTCTTTACAGACAAGTCTATACTGGCTTTGTGTAGTATTTTTAAACGGAGGGTTATTTTACTTTATGAGTAAACAGGCAGCACAAAGCACAACAAATCAGATCACAGAGGGAGTCATCTGGAAACAGCTTCTGATTTTCTTTTTCCCGATTTTATTTGGAACCTTTTTTCAGCAGCTCTATAACACTGCGGACGCCATCATCGTCGGCAACTTTGTCGGCAAGGAAGCCCTTGCCTCCGTTGGAGGCTCTGCTTCCACCATTATCAACCTGCTCGTCGGCTTTTTCGTCGGACTTTCTTCCGGTGCAACCGTTATCATTTCCCAGTATTACGGCGCAGACAACAGGCGCAGGGTCAGGGATTCCGTTCATACCGCTATTGCACTGGCCATTGCAGGGGGCGTTGTCATTATGCTGCTCGGTCTTGTTTCCGCACGCTTTGCCCTGACTGCGATGGGAACGCCGGACGACATCCTTTCCCTTTCCCTGACCTACATGAAAATTTATTATCTCGGCACGATTCCGTCCATGATCTACAACATGGGCTCCGGTATCCTGCGCGCTGTGGGCGATTCCAAACGACCGCTCTATTTTCTGATCGCTTCCTGTCTGGTCAACATTGTGCTCGACCTTTTATTTGTCGCCGTGCTCGGCATGGGTGTTTCCGGAGCTGCAATTGCGACGATTGCGTCCCAGTTTTTCTCCGCGATCCTGACACTGATCGCCCTGCTGCGCACACAGGATTCCTATCGCCTGATCGTTTCCAAAATCCGGTTTCACCGCGATCTTTTATTTGATATCATCAAAATCGGTCTGCCTGCCGGTCTGCAGTCCGCAATGTATTCGATTTCCAACCTGTTGATCCAGTCCTCCATCAACTCCTTCGGAACCGACACGATCGCCGCCTGGACCGCTTACGGAAAAGTGGACAGTATTTTCTGGATGATTATGGGTGCTTACGGTGTTTCCATCACGACCTTCGCCGGGCAGAATTTCGGCGCCGGAAAATACGACCGTATCAAAAAAAGTGTCCGCATCTGTCTCGGTCTTGCTGCTGTGACCAGCCTTTTTCTCAGCTTTATCGTTTTGAATTTCGGCGGAACGATCCTGCTTTTATTTACACGCGATGCCAATGTCATCAACATCTGCATCGGCATGATGCGTGTAGTTTCTCCCGCCTACATCACTTACATCTGTATCGAAATCCTTTCCGGTACCTGCCGCGGCTGCGGGGATTCCTTTTTCCCGATGCTGCTGACCTGCTTTGGGGTCTGTGTCCTGAGGATCCTCTGGATCACCATTGCCGTTCCCCTCAGGCACGAGGTCGCAACAGTGGCATTTTCCTATCCACTGACCTGGACCATTACATCGATCTTGTTTATCCTCTATTATAAGCGTGGAAAATGGATGCAGAAGGATACCCTGCGCAATGCGCCGCAGGGGCAGGGAAAGGAAGTGTAAGCGCTTCTGTAAAAAACTCCCGGCAGAGCCTTTTTCAGGGGCTTTGCCGGGAGTTTCTGTTATAAAACTTTTAGCAATTGAATCAATTTTTCAATACAATCCAATCCGTTTACTCTGCGATTTCCGCCGATGCTTCTGCAGCAGTTTCCTGCTTCAACACCTCCGCTGCCTGCTTTGCTCCGTCTGCGTTGATCGTAATATTGCGGTTCACTTTTGCATCATAGGTTCCCGCTTTTACAACCTCCGCAAGGTCGATACCCACGGTTTCTTTCATCGTTTCAAACAGCTTTGTCATCACTGCCGGTACGTTTCCTGCTACCTGGTCCACGCCGTTTGATCCGTCCGAACCGCCGATGATCGTGATCTTGTCGATCTGGGTCAGAGGCTCTGCGATCTTGCCTGCGATATCGGGCAGCACCTTGATGAGCATTTCCGCCATCGCCGCGTTGTTGTATTTCTGATAAGCCTGCGCACGTTTTTCCATCGCTTCCGCCTCCGCAACACCTTTGGCGCGAATCGCTTCTGCTTCGGCTTCGCCGACCATGCGGATACCTTTGGCTTCCTGTTCTTTAGAGAACAGATCTGCTTCCGCCTTCGCACGCTGCGCCTCTGCAGCCTTTTCCGTTTCAAATTTCTTTGCTTCCGCTTCTTTCTGGCGTTCAAACAGCTCTGCTTCCGCTTTCTGCTGACGTTCGAATTTCTCAGCTTCCGCTTTTTTCTTAACCTGTGCATCCAGCGATTTTTCCATCGTCTCTGCTTCACGCTGTTTTAAGAGCACCAGACGTTCCTCTTTTGCAATGTTGGCATTTGCCGCAGTTACTTCGATGGTCTTTCGCTGTTCCTCTTTCTGGATCTCATATGCCGCATCCGCTTCCGCCCGCTTGCTGTCCGCGTTTTTCTGAAGCTCTGCCTTCTGCATATCCAGCTCGTTGTTCTTGATGGCGATTTCCCGTTCGGAATTGATCCGCGCGTCGTTGGACTGACGATCCGCTTCCGCCTTTGCTACCGCGATTTCTTTTTCTGCCTCAGCCTTTGCAATCGCTGCCTTTTTCTTGATCTGGGAAATGTTGTCGATACCAAGGTCATCAATGACACCATTGGAATCCGTAAAGTTCTGCACATTGAAGCTGACAACGTCCAGACCCATGGCAGCCAGGTCAGGCTCGGCATTTTCCTTTACCAGGTCCGCGAATTTCTGACGGTCGCTGACCATTTCCTCCAGACGCATGCGGCCTACGATCTCACGCATGTTGCCTTCCAGAACCTCTCTCGCTACCTGCGCAATGTACTGGGTGTTCTGATTCAGGAAGTTTTCTGCTGCCTGCTTTAATTTTTCGGGCTCGCTGGAAACCTTGACGTTAACTGCTGCGTCCACCTGAATGTTGATGTAATCCGCCGTCGGCACCGCTGCTTCTGTCTTCACATCGATCGGGATCAGCTTTAAGCTCAGCTTGTCAAGACGTTCCAGAAACGGGATCTTGATACTCGATTTCCCGATAATGATCTTTTTGCGCAGGCCGGAAATGATATACGCCGTGTCCGGAGGTGCTTTCACATACCCGGAAGCGATAATTCCAAGCAGCGCGATCACTGCGATTATGGCAACAACAACTCCTAAACTAATTCCTGTAAACATACTCATTCTCCTTTTCTCCACCGGTCTGGTGGACTCGTAAAGTAAATAGCTTCGGTCGCTGTCAGGCGACTTTTCCGGAAAAGTGCTTTTCCCCCGGAGGGTTTTGTTTCCTATGGACACCCTTTCCAACGAAACAAAAAACGAGGCCTCTATTACAGCCTGACAGCTGCAATAAAAGTCTCGCGCATTTCATTTAATACGGACATCTGCAGCAAATCGATTATCATCTGGCTGCTTGTCGGGGTGACGGTTTCAAACCACCTCTCGGTGCTGGCTACTCCCTTTTATTGTTGAAATAAATTATAGCACTTTTTTATATTTTGTCAACACCCTGTCGATATATCGTTTTATCAAAGAAATGTTTGCGTCAGACCGAATACATGTTTTGCGGCACCGCATTTGGAGAATATCTGGGAATGATTTATGATTTCTATTGACATAAAAATCTGCTCTTCTTATAATAATAGTAGTAGGAAAAGCGTGCTTTTCCAGTGGGCTAACACTAAAATCTGATATGCTTGTCAATCCTGTGATTGACCGTTGGCGGACAACACTAAAATCCGATATTTTTACCGGTATTTTACCGGTCGTTGGCAGACAACATTAAAATTAGCCACAAAGAGGGAGTATATAGTACAATGGTGCTATTGCTCTCTCTTTCCATATCTATTATTTATGATCTTTCAGGAAAATCTATGTATATGTAGTCTAACCGTTATTCTTTATGGAGGATTTCCGAACTATTTATGAAGTTTACAAAAGAAGACGCACGTAAAAGAGTTCTGAATTGTACGAAGCAATATCAGCAAAACCTTTTGCATAAGAAGTTGCTTATCATTTTCAGAGAAAGACAGGATAATTCCATTCGGTTTATAGAAGTCATATTTCATGAGAGAAATTACCAACACCTGACCGGATTGGAACTGACAAATACAGAGGGCAAAATACTGCAGCATCAATCCAAGAACTTTTACAGAAAATGTATCGAAAACAAGCTCGGCTTAAATGACGTTGATAAAGTGATGGGCGGTGTAAATTTCTGCCTTGGTCTAAGCAGGGAAAATGACGTATTTATTCCCTCTTCTGCCCTTTTAGAAGATATCAAAAAGCTTACCTCCTCTCCTTCTCAGGTTCTGGCAATTTTCGAAAAAGATATCGACTCTGAGCTCTATTCCACCGTCAAACACGTTGCCAAAGGTCTTAATCTTCATCATTTAATTTTACCTCCAGAAATCAATTCTAAAATTTTGTTGCCAAAATAAAACTCCCGCTGCAAAGCTGCAATCCATCTGAAAACGTCAGCGTCAGGACTCCGTTCTCATACGTCTGCGTGCAGGCAGCCGCACCACCAACCGTCACCACTGCTTTTTCCATTTCGGTGCGGAGCGCAAGTTGTTTCAGGTTCAAACAACCGCCCAGGCACTCGATCCTGATTTTCTTTTCCGCAATGCTCAGTTTGCCATATGCGCCCGGCACAAACCACGGCGCGGTGAGTTCAGGCAGGGCGGGCGAAAAGCTGAGCTTTTCTCTGGGCATATCTGCCTTTAGACCAGTCAAAGACTGTAACATTGCCCAGGATGCCAGCGCACGATAGTAGTGTTCCCCACATTCCTCGTGGTTGAAGCGTCTGCCATTCTGTGTGTGCCGTCTTTCGACCGTTTCCACGATCCGAGCTGCTTCCTTGTATCTGCCGTTTTCCAGCAGGAATGATGCGAAGGAATATTCGATGCCGGACCAGTTGCTCTCCATCTGCACATTTTTCCAGGTATACAGTGTCGGAGTTGCCTGCGCCGGATAGGAGGCGTTGACCAGACCGGATTCTGGGCTGAAATTTTCCGAAAGAATGCAGTCTGTCGCAATGTCGATCTTATCCTGGGGCAGAAAATTGCCCAGCCCGAGCAGACGCGCATACCACTGTCCGTCTATCTGGTCCGTCATGCAGCAGTCGTCCCGCTTGTCGCCGTCCGCCCAGAGACTGAAATATCTGCCGTTCCAGAGCTTTTCCACAAAGGCCTTGCTGCCCTTTTCCAGCAACGCTTCCCACGCTGCTGCACGATCCTGCACCCCGAGATCCTGGGCCATGCGCACTGCCGCTTTTAACGCTGCCAGCCACAGGCTTGCGATATAAGCGGGCGTCCCCTGCATCGCCCATGCATCGTAGGTGTTGGCTCTCGTATCATGATCCGGCAGACCGTCCCCGTTGCCGTCCAGAAGCTGTGTGTTGTCCATCGCCTTTTCGATATGCGGCCACATCCGTGTAAGGTATTCCCGGTCGCCTGTCCAGAGATAATCTCTGCACACAAGCAGCACGAACTGCGGGTTCATGTCCACGCGGTCGTAGCCGTCGTCCACAGCGGATAAGTCCGGTGTAAAGAAATGGTGCACGCGTCCGTCCTCACGCTGGAATTTTGCGCCCATTTCCATCTGTTTTTTCTGAAGGTTCGGGAACAATGCCAGAATACCAAACGAACCCTGGTAAGTGATATCTGTCGTGTGGAAGCCGCAGCTGCCGTAGCCCTCCCACATGCCGAACTCGCCCCGTTTCGTCCACCAAGAGCATTTGATCAGTGTGCTCAAATGATCCGACCACGCATCCGCAAGCTCGTGCGGTACGCTCGTATTTTTTAATAAAACGGAAAAATCTTCTGCCGCAGGAAGAATCGTCTCCCGCTCCTGATTCAGATACGCAACGACTTCTCCTGCATCTGCAAAACGCTTTGCATACCAGTGTCCCTCAAAGCGTCCGGAATCTCCGAAATGGTTCGGGAAATGCCAGCCGATCACAAAACGGATCTGTTTTCTTTCGCCGGGTGCAAGCTTACAGCTGCCGCAAAGTGCGGAATCGCCCCAGTTTTCCTGTCCGTTTTCATCCGGAAAAATTCGTTTTATCTGACGAATGCTCGCAAGGATAAACTCCCGTTTCATTTCCGGCTGCGTCAGCAGCTTTTCGTCAAAGTGGTGCACTCTTTCATACGGATGTCTGACGCATGCGATCTGCAAAAGCTTTTCAAAAATCGCATCCAGCTCCTGCTCATCCATCAGGGAAATTTCTTCTTCCGTCAGCTCTGTGCCAAACTCCGGTATCGTCTCTATCCCAAGGTTTGGAAGCTTTCCGGTATCCCAAAAATCAAACAGATAGGATTCCTCCGTCACGCCGAACATGCTGTGCATGACATAATTGGTAAAATACGGTGCAAATTCCCCTAAAATCCAGCTGACCTCATCCGCGGAAACGCTCCATGCAAGACTTCCATTGGATGCGTTCGACTTTTTGGAATCGCTCTTCATCACGATCTGCGCACAGCCTTTTTCAGCCGTCAGCTGATTTCTCAAACATCTCTGTTCCGTCCCGCGGTTGACCGGATTTTTCAATTTACCAAGAATCGAAACCTCCGCTTCCTGATCGGAAGGATTGGTGATTGTAAAAATCACATAAAAACCCGGTGTGCCTGCGAGTGCTTCCTGTCCCGGCACAAACGGGGACGCAAACTCTGCTTCAATTTTTATAGGAAGCCCGCTGTCCTCATACTGCAGCCTGCAGACCGGGAAATTCGGATTCCAGCGGATTTTTTCGATTTCTTTGTACCACGAATACATCAGTGACCGAAATTCGCCGTTGTCCCGGTCATGACAAAGTCTGCGTACAACCGGCTCCTTTCCTGCAAGCTTGGCACGAACCGTAAACGGCAGCACATGGGCGTCGTAATCATATAGCTTTTTCTGTTTCCGCACATCCGGGCTTCCCCATTTGCCCATGTTGCAGATGTCCCATTCCCGCAGCTCTCCGTTCTGGCAAATTTCCACGCTTCCCGCGCCGATTCCCCCCAGCGCCATACCGTTTTTCTGCCATCTGTAATCTAAAGTCCCCTCCATGATATTCCTCCTTTTGCAGGCAGCGTCCTGTCTGCTGTCTGACATAAGTCAATTCTGAAAGATCTCACGAATTGCTCCGCTGCAAAGCCTGACAGCGAAAAGGGACGCCGCCCGACAAAACAGTAGCTTCAAATCCCTGTTTGTCGGTTCGGCATCCCTTTTCTTTTTTTATCCAATTTCATGCGGTCAGTGGGACTCGAACCCACACGGTTGCCCATTGGCACCTAAAACCAACGCGTCTGCCAATTCCGCCATGACCGCTCACCGCTCCGGCAGCCGGTTGTTTCGGCTGCCGAACGCTTCTCTTTCGTATAACTTAATTATTATATCGAACTTTTGAAACTTCTGTCAAGCATTTTACGGCATCAGCTCATAGATTCCACGATTCTTGTTGTCGCGCACGGACAGCCAAAGGTAATTGTTATCATCGTCCACATCCTGGCAGACCGGTACCTCCTTACGGTTCGAACCGGCTCCGTAGGGGCTCCAGATTCCCGCGTCCGCAAAGCCGTTCCACTCTTCCTGATTGCCGTCCCAATTTAACGTCGTCAGGTACATTTCTCCGCTGTAGAAGCCGCTGCGGAACGTTCCGATCACATTCTGGATGTAACGCTCCTTTTTGGCAGCCTTGCTCATATCCAGCTCGTAATGCTCCTGTCCTTCACCGTCCGGCAGGTCGTTTTTCCATTCTCCGGCATACATATGCTCGCGGTACGCGCGGTCCGACGTGGTGTCATCGTCATAATAAACGTAAAAGCGCACCCACTTGCCGTTGCCTTCGCGTTTGCCATTCAACCACTCGCCGTAGTAATAGGCGTTATCCGCATAGCAGGCGATTCCGGTTCCGTCCGGCTGTCCTGCGCTGCTGCGCTCGCCATAATAATAAAAGCTGTTTGCATCCGAAATATCCGACGACATCCTCATATACCAGGGCAGCATCGCCAGATCCTCCACCGCATCCATATTATCCTGTTCCCAGTAACCGGACATCTCCAGAAGCATCTCTTCGTTTGTCTTGTTCGCACTCTCCGCGCCGGATAACGGATCGTTTCCGCTCACCGTCCGGAGGTTGCCCTCCTGCTTGGCACCCTGACTTTCCTTCCCTTTGCCTGCGGGAAGTTTGCTGTCCGGATGCTCTGTCAGCGTCTCATCCTCCTGCTGTCCCCTTTCCGCCGTCTGCTTTTTCTCTCCTGTCGTTTCTTCCGTCTGATCCGCTGCGTCCTTCGTCTCTGATTCTGCAGACTCTGCCGGTTCCTCGCTGTACCATATCTGCGTGCTTTCCGTCTCTGCGATCTCTGCCCGTGTCTCCCTGCGCTGATGCAGCCGTACTGCGCACAGCGCGATGATAATTACCAGAAAAAGAGCAATCGCCGCCACCGGGATCAGATCCCTTTTTTTATCGTCCATGTCCGCATTTCCTCCAGTTGGTTTATTGTAACATAGGCTTTCTTTTTTTCCCATTTAAACTTTATTAAGAAAAACGAAAGCTTTTTCTGTTTCTTATATATATGCGTTTTCCTCCCTTGACATCCCTCAAAGTCCTGACTATTATGGAACAGAAAACGAATTTACCTTACACGAAAAGAGGAGTTTTATGAAAAAATGGATTGTCTGGCTGAAAAAAAACAGTCCCTGGATTTTTCTGCTGATCGGCCCTGTTCTGAATTTTTATCTGCTGGAATGGTACACGCATAATCCGTTCCAGACCATGAAACCGTATATACAGGGGATGAATCTGGCGCTGTTTGAATTTGCAGCACTGTTTTTATTTGCACTGACCGGCAGGATCAGCCGCGCACTCGGCATCGAAACCGCCTTCTGCGCCATTTACGGTCTTGCAAACTATTTCGTCCTGGAATTTCGCGGCGCGCCCATCCAGCCGTGGGACATTCTTTCGATCTCGACCGCTGCCAGCGTCGCGGACAACTACGAATACAAATTGAACCGCACCGCAGTAATCGTGCTGATCTGTTTTGTCCTGCTTCTGGTTCTGGAATTTTTCCAGAAAAAAGGCTTTCCGAAAAAAAATAAAAAAGCCCGGATTGCCCGCATCTGCCTCGCGCTTTCCTGCGGTCTTTTATGCTTTGGCTACACGAAAATGCTGCACAGCGAGGACATCGTCGAGCAGAAGCTTCACCTTTACAACAAGCTTTTCACTCCGACGACGATTCAATTTAAAAATGGTACTGTAACTGCGTTTTTAATGGAGCTTCAGTACATTTCTGTCGATAAGCCCTCCGGTTACAGCGCAGAAAACGCCAAGGAGCTGCTGGCATCCTATGATACCGGCTCTCAGGAAGCCGCTGGAACATCCTCGGACAATGCACAAAAGCCGAACATTATCGTCATCATGAACGAGGCGTTTTCCGATCCGTCCGTGCTCGGCGATTTTACAACGAACGAGGATTATATGCCCTTCGTGCACAGCCTGCTCGACGGCGCGGATAACACGATTTCCGGTCACTTAAATGTCTCCGTCAAGGGCGGCAATACTGCCAACACAGAATTTGAATACCTGACCGGCGCTTCAATGGCGTTTCTTCCTTATGGAAGTATCCCGTATCAGCAGTATGTGAAAAAAGAGACGCCTTCGATGGCCTCCTATCTTTCCTCCCTCGGCTACTACACGATTGCGATGCACCCGTACCGCGCCGCCGGCTGGGACAGAAATCTCGTTTATCCCAAGCTCGGCTTCGACGAGATGCACTTTCAGGAGTTTTTCACAGATTCTCCGCTTGTGCGCAAATATGTCAGTGACGAGGGCAACTATGAAAAGATCATAAAGCTCTACGAGGAAAAAGATGCGGACACGCCGCTGTTTTTATTCAACGTGACGATGCAGAACCATTCCTCCTACAGTGACTGGGCGGATTACGACAACTTTTCCCCCGATATCACGGTAGAAGGCTCGGATTCCAAGCTGCTTCCGGCGTACCTGTCCTTGATCAGGCTGTCTGACAGCGCCATCCAGAACCTGGTTTCTTACTTTGAAGCACAGGAGGAACCTACCATGATCGTCTTTTTCGGAGATCATCAGCCTGCCGATTCCGTCGTACGTCCGGTCTGGAAATTAAACGGCAAAGATGACGCGGACTTAACCGACGAGGAAGAGGCGCTGCGCTACAAGGTTCCGTTCTTTATCTGGGCAAACTTCGATATCGAAGCGGAAAGCGACCTGGAAATCAGCGCAAACTATCTTGCGGCAAAGACGCTGGACGCCGCCGGGCTTCCAAAATCCGCTTACGATAACTTCCTGTCGCAGCTGCGCACGGAAGTACCCGTCATTTCAGCCAACCATGTAACGCTGTCCGACGGAACCTTTACCACTGCATCCAAGCAAAAAGATCTGCTTTATGATTATCAGACCCTGCAGTATTACCTGCTTTTTGACTAAACCGCGGAGGATTTCCTTTTTTATGAAAAAAAAGATCTGTTTCTTTTCCTTCCTGCTGCCGTTTCTTTCCATGATGGCGATTTTTATCGGCAACGGCATTTATCCCTTCGGAGATCAGAGCTTCATGCACTCCGACATGTACCATCAGTACGTCCCCTTTCTGGAAGAATTTGTCCGGAAAGTGCGCGACGGCGAACCGCTCTACTACTCCTGGCGCATCGGTATGGGCTCCAATTACCTGTCTCTTTACGGCTACTACAGCGCAAGCCCGTTCAACTGGCTGATGCTCCTTTTGCCCGAAAAATATTTAATCGAATTTATGAGCTACATGGTCGTTTTCAAAATCGGTCTGTGCGGCTTCACCTTTTCCTGGCTTTTGACAGAAAAATTCCACACAAACGACCTTTCTGTCCTGTTCTTTTCCACATTTTATGCGATGTCCGGCTTCGTTGCCGCATATAACTGGAACGTCATGTGGATGGATACCCTCGTCCTCGCTCCGCTGATCGTTCTCGGTCTGGAAAAGCTGGTCTTCGAAAAAAAATACAGCCTCTACTGCATCACCCTCGGGCTGTGCATTTTATCGAACTATTACCTTTCCATCATGGTCTGCATCTTCCTGTGCCTGTACTTTCTCGTGCTCGTGCCGAACCTGTTTGGCTCTGATGGCTGGAAAGCGTTCCGCACAAGGCTGCTTGGCGCAATCGGACGTTTTGCTTTATTTTCCCTGTTGGCTGGCGGTCTCGCCGCCGTGCTGCTGATCCCGGAAATCGCTGCCCTGCATGCGACTGAATTTTCCGAATTCAACTTTCCGGAAAAGATCAACTGGTACTTTTCCTTCTTCGACGTAATTGCGCGGCATGCGACCGGTGTATCCAGGGAAACCGGTCTGGATCACTGGCCGAATATTTTCTGCTCCAGCGCAGTCTTTTTCCTGATTCCGCTCTATATCGTCAACCGAAAAATCCCTCTGAAGGAAAAGCTCGGCAGACTGGTATTATGCGCCTTTTTCATCGTCAGCTTCTCGGTCAATACCCTGAATTTCATCTGGCACGGTTTCAACTACCCGGATTCGCTTCCGGCACGTCAGTCCTTTTTGTACATCCTGCTCGTGCTGCTGATGTGCTATGAGGCGTTTTCAAAGCTCGACGGCTTTACCATGCGCGAGCTGTTTGTCTCCCTCGCCTGCGGGCTCGGTTATCTTTTGCTGGCAGGAAAGCTCGTGGAGGACGACGCCTTTACCCAGGGCACCTTTGTGCTGAGCGCCTGCCTGCTTGCTGCCTACGCGCTGCTGCTCTATGCCTGGAAAAAAGGGAAAGAAAAACAGCCTGCAGACAGCCTCCCGTATCAGCGAGCGATTGCAATCGCCGTGCTGGCGCTGGTCGCTTTTGAATCCACCTACAACATGGCGCTGACGAGCGTTTCCACCACCAGCCGCAGCAGCTATCTGGAAAGCATTCCCGCCTACCGGGAGTTAGTTGCTCGTAATGAAGAAAAAGATTCCGATTTTTACCGCTACGAAAAGCTCAGCCGCGTCACCAAAAATGACGGTGCGCTGGCAGGCTATCCGACAGCGTCGCTGTTTTCTTCCACCTCCAACGCGGCGGTTCAGGACTGGTACGACCGCATGGGCATGAGCGAAAGCAAGGTATTTTACTGCTTTGACGGTCAGACGCCGCTTTCCGCAGCACTTCTAAATGTCCGCTACCTGTTTTCCCGCTCCGATGCAGAGGATTCCAGCCTCTACACGCTGATCGACGAGCAGGACGGCGTTTACCTGTACCAAAACAACTATACGCTGCCTGCGGGATTTATCCTGCAGGATGGACAGGATTTTTCTTCCTCTGATTTTTCTGAAGAGACCTCCGACCCGTTCGAGGTACAGAATCAGATGGCGGCTTCTGTTTCAACCTCCGATCCGCTCTTTGTTCCCATCGAATCAGAGGAATCCGGCAATCAGGCTTTCTTTGATGTATACACGGAGGGGCATTACTACGCTTACTGTAAAAGCTCCAAAATCGATACCGTTTCGATCTCTTCCGCCAGCGTCAACAAAACGTATAAAAAAGTCAAATATGACTATATTCTCGATCTCGGCCGTCACGAAACCGGCGACCATGTAACGCTGACCAACGACGGAGATAGCGTGCTGAATGCCGTTGTCGTGCGCCTGGATGAAGCAGTTTTGTCCCGCACACTGCAGACGCTCTCTGAGCAGCCCTTTACGGTAGATTCTTATGATTCCAGCCATGTGACCGGACATATCGACGTCACCAAAGCCGGTCGGCTGATTTTATCCATCGCAAACGAACCCGGCTGGACGATGAAGGTGGACGGAGAAGCCGCAGACTACGACGTGTATGATGGTGTATTTCTATCCGTTCCGCTGACGGAGGGCAGCCACACGATTGAGCTTTCCTACCGCCCTGCAGGTCTGACTGCCGGTCTGATCGTCAGCCTGATCTGCCTGCTTGTGTTTATCGGAATCGGAGTTGTTCCAAAGCGTTTGGGAAAAAAATCCTGACACCTGACTGATTTTATGCTATAATTTTTAACTGGTGCAGCGTTTCGTACCTGCACGATAAGACGTTTGATTCCTGATTTCCTGAGCTTCTGTCAGAAGCCAACGTCCGCTGCACTTTTTTACAGCTTCCTAAGATTATTGAAATATGCCGCCCTGCGGCAGAAAAGAGGTAATATGGAACACTTAATCATCCCGGAGAATTATTCCTCCGCCCTGAACCTGCACGATACCCAGATCGGTATTAAGACGGTGAAAGACTTTTTCCAGAGTCTTCTGGTCCGTCATTTAAACCTTCTGCGTGTCTCTGCTCCGTTATTCGTCGATCCCGCTTCCGGCATGAACGATAACTTAAACGGTTATGAGCGCCCGGTTTCCTTCGGCATTCTCGAGCAGAACGATTACCGCGCAGAGGTTGTACAGTCCCTTGCAAAATGGAAACGCTACGCGCTCAAGGAATACGGATTTTCTCTTGGCGAAGGTCTTTACACGGATATGAACGCCATCCGCCGCGACGAAACGACTGACAACATCCATTCCATTTTCGTCGATCAGTGGGACTGGGAAAAGATCATCGACAAAAAGGACCGCAACCTGGAAACCTTAAAGGCAACCGTCTGCGACGTTTACAAGGCGCTGCGCAAAACGGAAATGTACATGGCGATCCAGTATGATTACATCGAAGAGATTCTGCCCCGTGAGATTTTCTTCATCACCACCCAGGAGCTTGCAGACATGTTCCCGGACAACACGCCCAAGGAGCGTGAATATTTCATCACCAAAGCAAAGGGCGCTGTCTGCATCATGCAGATCGGCGATAAGCTCGAAAACGGCGAGCCCCACGACGGCCGTGCACCCGACTACGATGACTGGGCATTAAACGCCGACATCCTTGTTTACTATCCTGTTCTGGACATCGCCCTGGAGCTGTCCTCTATGGGTATCCGCGTGGACAAAGAGGCACTGCTGTCCCAGCTGGAAAAAGCCGGCTGCCCCGAGCGCGCAGAGCTGCCGTTCCAGAAAGCAGTCCTCAATGAAGAGCTGCCTTACACCATCGGCGGCGGTATCGGTCAGTCCCGTATCTGTATGTTCTTCCTGCGCAAGGCGCACATCGGAGAAGTACAGTGCTCCATCTGGCCAGAGGAAATCCGCAAAGAAGCGGAAGCCCACGGAATCCAGCTGCTGTAAACAATAGAATGCACGCTCTGCGAGCATTCTATTGTCATGAATAAGGATAAGCGGCTGCGCGTTGTCCTGTTATAGAATGCACGCTCCGTGAACCTTTCATTGTCATAAAAGAGCGAGGAAGCTGTATCGTATAGCTTCCTCGCTCTTTTTGGTCAGCACATCACACAAAGGATCTTCTTCTCGTCGCAATGCAGGTGCTGTCACCAGCTAATCTTAACTTCTTCTCTGCTCATCCTTTTTGCCGCGATGCCGCCTTTCCCTGCAGCATCCACAATAAAAACAGGCTTCCTGCTGACAGCACCAAAAACAGCACACAGGACGGAACGCTTAAAAATACGCCGCCAAAGGGCAACAGCTCTAACATCACATACACAAACAGGTTCGCAACGCTGTGGAACAGCATCGGCGCTGCAATCGTTCCATACCATTCATACACCAGCGCCAACAGGCAGCCGATTACAGTCGCATAGACCGCCTGAACAAGATTTCCATGGAACAGACCAAACGCCAGTCCGGAAAGCACCACCGCAAACGGCACTTTCAACACCTTGCGCAGCTGTCCATAGACCACGCCGCGGAAAACGATCTCTTCGCCCAGCGGCGCAAGAATGCCGTAGGAAATGATTCCCAGCCACACCGGCGTATCGAACTGCATCTCCGAAACCCTCTGAAAGGTCGGAGAGAACCGATACAATTCTGTCAATGTCAGAACACCGTTCATGCCGATTGCAATTGCCGCCGCCAAAATCACCATCGGAACGATGGACAGTTTATCGATTTCTTTTATCGAATGGAACCGGATCTTTTTGTGCCAGATTCCGTAACAGATTATAAATGCACCGAACGTCGAGAGTGCGCTAGCCACATTCAGCCAGAAATTGTAGGAAGAGCCCTCCAGCTCCTGCAGCCCGATGGCATACACAATCGATACCGCCGTCAAAATTACGCTGCTGATTAGGAGACTGATTACATAATAGGCAAACATTGCCAGTGCGCTGGTTCCAACTGCACTCCAGAACTGCCCGGATTTGGTCTTCATTTTGGCAGCGCTGCCGCGGTAGCGCTCTGAAAGAGAATTCGAGCCAGTCGCCGTGCTGTTTCCTGCCTGCGTGTCTCTTCCTGCCTGCGCGCTATTTCCTGCCTGCGTGCCACTTCCTGCCTGCGTGCCACTTCCTGCCTGCGTGCCACTTCCTGCCTGCGTGCCACTTCCTGCCTGCGTGCCGCCCAGCAGTACGCTTCGCAGTCCTTCCACATCCCGGACAATGATCTCCGCACCGGCATTTTCCAGCTCTCCCGGCTGTGCATACCCATACGACACCGCGATGCAGTGTGCACCGATCGCTTTCGCACCCTCCACATCGAAGCTGCGGTCGCCGATCATCACCATCTTATCCGGATCGCTTTCGCCCCGCGCTGCAAGCTGGGACAGCACCTCTGCAACCACTTCTTCTTTGTGCACTCTTCTTCCGTCCAGCTCGCTTCCGACCACGATGTCGAAATATTCCCGGATTCCGAAATGCACCAGAATATCCTCCACATAAACGGTCGGTTTGCTCGATGCAATCGCCAGCGTCGCCCCGGATGCCTTCAGATCATGCAAAAGCGCTCCCATTCCGGGATACAGCACATTTTCGTATTTGCCGGTTACAGAAAACCGCTCCCGGTACTTCTCAACTGCCTCCTGCGCCTGCTCCGCCGTAAAGTTATAATATTTCATAAAGCTCTCTGCAAGCGGCGGCCCGATAAACGGCTCCAGCCGATCCAGCTCCGGTTCTTCAATTCCAAAGCTTCTGAGCGCATACTGCACACAGCCGCAAATTCCCTGTTTCGGATCGCTGATCGTTCCGTCCAGGTCAAATAAAATACAGGAAAACATAACAGTCTCCTTTCATTTCTCTTCTGTTCTGCAGCCAAACGCCTGCAGCCTGTCTTTATAGTGTACCAGAAAGCACACGAAAAGGTTATGAAATTTTTGTGAAATAGAGATTTTCCGTTTCCTGCGTTCATAAATTGTAACAAAAATCCGGCAGGAGCCTTCATGATCCGAGATTTCGTTCATCTGATTCAAAATAAACTGCGCCACTATGCCGTTTTTCCCTCTCTGCACAGTCTCTCCCGCTCGTCTGCATTCCAAACTGCCCTGTTTTTGCTCGGCGTCCTCGCCTTTGCCCGCGCGTGCATTTTTCTCGCCCCTCCGTCTGTAACAGCACTGGCGTCTGCCTCTGTAAACGGCACATTTATGCCTATTTGCCGTGTCGAAACCGACCAGAAAAAAGTCGCGCTGACCTTCAACTGCACCTACAGTGCACAAGACCTGCACCAGCTTTTGGAAATTCTGAAAGAAAAAAATGTGCACGCCACCTTTTTCGTTTCCGACACCTGGGCAAAAAACTATCCGAAGCTGCTCTGTACGATTCACAACGCCGGACACGATATCGGCGGTCTGTGGACAACACAGGCATCCCTTTCCATCCGGGAACAGACGCTCACACTGGAAAATCTCACACAGCGAATTGATCGCCTTACCGATTCTGAAACGACGTTGTTTCGTTTTGAAGATGGAAACTATGACAACTCTGCTATCCGACTCATCCAGGAATCCGGCGGTTATCCGGTGCAGTGGAACATCAATTCCATGGACTGGAAAGACTACGGGGCACAGGACATCCTCCATCGGATTTTAAACAGTCGCCAACTCCAAAACGGCTCTATCCTCCTGTTCCATGCCGGAACTGTTTATACCGCACAGGCGCTTCCCGACCTGATCGACAATCTGGAGGATCAGGGCTATCAGCCAGTTCCCATCTCCGAGCTGATCTGGAAGCACTCCTATTATATGGATGCAGACGGCGTACAGATTCCGAAGACGGAACCGTAAAATGGAATCCTGCGATACAAAGACCGGGAAAAACGCATCCACTGCATTCTTCCCGGTCTTTGTATACACAAGCTCTGCTGCACGGTTTTATCGCAGAGCGTGCATTCTATTGTTTCTTTTCTTCTTTTTTATCTTCTTTTTTCACTTCCAGCATAGACGTACAGTACGGACAGCGGGTTGCCTCTGCCGCGACCTTGCTTCTGCAATAAGGGCACATCTTCACAGCAGGTTTTTCCGGCTCCTTCTTTTTGCCAAGATCAGCCAGCGCGTTCATCCCTTTTACCATCAGGAAAATAATCACTGCCATAATAATGAAATTGATCACTGCGGTCAAAAATGCACCATAGCGGATTTCCACATCCCCGACCATCACAGACAAATACGTCAGATCCGTATTGGCAAACAGGCCGATCAGCGGTGAAATCACATCGTTTACCAGCGAATTGATGATCGCCTGAAACGCAGCACCAATGATAACGCCGACTGCCAGATCCATGACATTTCCTCTCAGCGCAAATTCCTTAAATTCCTGCAACAGTTTTTTCATAGTGGTATCCTTTCTTTTGTTATGTTATACTTTGGGACATGAAACGAAGAAATTTATCCCATTTAAAACTTACAATCTTTTTGATCCTGCTCGCTGTCCTGATTTTTGCAGCGGCAGCCCTGATCCTGAAAACCATAAAAAACGCTTCCACTCAGGTGCTCTCCTGGTCGGAAGCTGTTGAAGCCGTTTCCTCAGAACCTGTCAAAAATGTGCAGCCATCCTTAAGTGTCCCCACGCAGATTACCAAAATCGGTGACGATTATTTTCTGGTGGACTGCTATCACAATCAGATTCTGACCTCGAAAACGCCGGATGCTCCACTTACCGACTGGTATGTGATGACCGATCAGATCAACCGCGGGCACACCATCGCAGGGGACGGCACCGTTTATCTTGCAGATGACACCGAAAACAACCGCGTCCTCATCTTTGAAAAACAGGACGGACAGTTTTGCCTTACCCAGCTTTTCAACGAAATCGGCACTCGCCCGCATTACGTCGTCTATGATGAAACGGAAAAACGTTTTTATGTACTCAGCTCCATGACCGGACAATTGTACGTCTTTTACTGTCCCGATCCGGACAGCTCATCTGTCGCCCTCGAAAAAATCCTCTCTGTGCCAGAGCTGGATCAGATTTATGTCCGCTCCTTTACAATCGACGGCGACGACCTGTACTTTGTTTCCGGCAATCAGTCGATTCTGCGCACCCGCAAAAGGGACCTGAAGATCCTGGAACGGTTCCCGGTTCCTGCCGAAATCTCCGGCATGATCCAGCTGACACACATTCAGGACTGGTTTTACATCACCGTTTCCACCGACCTTACCGGCAATCAGGATTATGCGACGATCCTGCGCGTGCAGGATTTAAACGATCTTTCTTCCGGCAGCTGGGAGGATATTTATGACAACTTTGTCGGAGGCGGAACGCCTTATTATATCTCTTCCTTTGACGGACATTATTATCTGACGGAGCACAGGATTCCCCGACACAGCGTCTGGCAGTTCGATGTCATCGACAACGCACTGACAGACATCCGCGCCCTGTTTTAGAATTTACCGCCGCGTTCCCGCTTTGAAAAAACGCAGCCGCAATAATCCTGACGGTACAGGTCATACTGCCTGCTTAACTCGATGGACCTTAAATAGCCGCCCTTTTTCTTAAAATCCGACGGCAGGCACGCCACATGATATTCCTCCGCCAGTCGGCTGCCGATTTCGTTGAGCTTCTGCGCATTTTTCAGCGGACTGATCGTCAGCGTTGTTGTAAAAAAATCATAGCCGCCCTCTGCCGCCAGCCTCGCCGCTTCCCGCAGCCGCAGCTCGTAGCAGATAAAGCAGCGCTCTCCGCCCTCCGGACAGTCCTCCAGCCCTTTCGTCGCCTCGAAAAATTTTTCCGGCTCGTAAGTGCCCTCCAAAAGTGCGATCTGGTTCAGCATTTCAGACCCTTTCGCCTCTTCATTCAGCGTGCTCACCAGACGTTTTAATTCCTCCACTCGATGCCGGTATTCCTCCAAAAAGCTGATGTTTGGATTGTAATAAAATACCGTCACGTCGAAATACTGCCGCAAATATTCCAGACAGTAGCTGGAGCACGGCGCACAGCAGCTGTGCAAAAACAACCGCCGGTGATGATCCGGAAGCTTATCGATCAGGCGTTCCAGTTCTTTTTGATAGTTAATTTTGTTCATTTTTCCTCTTATTCACATGCAAAAAAATTTTATATTTTAACCATTTTCTTCTGCATCGGGATCTTCTGATTTACTTTTCCTCGTTTTTCCTGCCGAACTTTTTTACATACTCCTGCGCTTCTGCCAGAGAAATGTTCAGCTTTTTCTGTAATCTTGCAAGAATCTCTTCTTCTGAAATCCCAAATTCATATCCAGTCTCAATAATTCCTTTTGCTTCTCCTTCTGCTATCCCCTCACGCCTCGTCTCTTCAAACACGGTGCACATATCAGCACCTCCTTTCCTGGCAATTTTATTATAATCTATTTTACAGTTTGCCGCGCCCGCAGCAGTCATAATCACTGTCTTTTCCACTCGATGCTCTCTGGCGTAGTTTATCGCCCGATCTCTTGTTTCCTGAAGCTTTCCATTCCGATCCAACAGAATACCGAGCAGATTAAACAGATCCCGGTTGTTGATATTATGCAGCTTCAGATCATTTTTTCTCGCTTCCACGAGGTGCATCCGGTAATCATTGACAAATGGCTTCATTTCCTCTGAAATATGCAGCATCCCATGCAGAGACACCGCACCGTCCCACGGCTTTTCCCCATAATAAACAACAACTGTTATAACAGGAATCAGCCGATCATCCTTTTTCATTTTTGACAGATATTCCTCTTCTGTCAAGCTCTTTGCTGTTTTATACTTTGCCGCATTGTCCACATATTGCTTCTGATAAGCTGCATAATCATACCCCATTACCCGCATGGGCATCGCATAATGAATATGCTCCTGTCCTTCCATTCCCAGTATAACAAATTCCACGCCATATACGGTAGACTTTTTTCGAATTTTGACCGTATCTCTCGACGCTCCGATGCTTTCCGCATATTCTTTATGCTCCAAAACGGAGGATTCTTCCGTATCCAAATCCTCCAGTTCTTTCGGTTTGATGACCTGCTTTCCATCAAACAGCACTGCGTTGAAAAAATCAGCAAACTGTTCCTTATTGCGCCAATAATTCTTTACGATAATATCCGGTTTTAATGCCGGCTTTTCTTTTCCCATACAGTGTCCCCTTTATCAACAATAGAATGCACGCTCTGCGAGCATTCTATTGTCATGAATAAAATTCTCCCACAAAATCGTATTGTTCCATAATAGTCCTATCTTCGTACTACCTTAAAAGGTACTACCCTATAACCACGAAGACCCCACAGAAGAGATTTCTCCCTTCTGTGAGGTCTTCGGAATATTGTTTACAGCCTTTTACTTAAAGTATGCCACACCGGACTCGAAGATCTTCAGATCCTGTTCGCCGTAGATATTCTGTGCAACGCTTCTGTCGCGGCGCTCGGAGTGCGCCATTTTGCCCAGGATACGTCCATCCGGAGAGGTAATGCCTTCGATCGCGCTGTAGGAGCCATTGATATTCCATTCTTCATCCATGGAAATCCTTCCTTCCGGATCGGAATACTGGGTTGCTACCTGTCCGTTTGCAAACAGCTTGTCAATCCACTCCTTCGGAGCTACGAAACGTCCCTCACCGTGGGATGCCGGATTGACATATACTTTTCCAAGCTCAGCGCCCTGCAGCCAGGGAGACTTGTTGGAAACCACCTTGGTGTATACCATCTTGGAAATGTGACGGTTGATCGTATTAAAGGTCAGGGTCGGAGAATCGTCCTTCTGTCCGACGATTTCGCCGTAAGGAACCAGACCGAGCTTAATTAACGCCTGGAATCCATTACAGATACCAAGGCATAAGCCATCTCTTTCCTTCAGAAGCTTCATAACCTCTTCTTTGATCTTCTCGTTCTGGAATGCAGTTGCGAAGAACTTTGCGGAGCCATCCGGCTCGTCGCCTGCGGAGAAGCCGCCAGGGAACATGATGATCTGAGCCTGGCTGATCTCTTTTGCAAACGCATCGACGGAAGAACGGATGTCCTCTGCGCTCAGGTTTCTGAATACATGGGTTACAACCTGTGCACCTGCGCGTTCAAATGCTTTTGTGCTGTCGTATTCACAGTTCGTGCCGGGGAATACCGGGATGAATACGGTAGGCTTCGCTACTTTATTCTTGCATACATAAATGTGATTCGTCTCATACAGACCGGTTTCTACTGCGTCCGTGTCCTTGACTGCCTTTGTAGGGAACACCTTTTCCAGAGGCTTCTTCCACGCATCCAGCGCCTCTTTTTCGGAAAGGGTCATGTTTCCATAGGTAAATACCGGCTCTGCCGTTACCGTGCCGAGCAGCGTATAAGCAACATCCATATCCGCCAGACGGTCTGCCGGAACTTCTGCCACCAGATCGCCAAGGCCGTTTGTAAACAGCTCCTCTGCAGAAACTGTTTCCTCAATTGCAACGCCAAGTCCGTTACCGAATGCCATGCGGGACAGAGCTGCTGCCACACCATAGCTGTCCAGTGCATATGCGGAAACGATCACGCCCTTGCCCATCAGCTCGGTAATCTTTGCATACAGTGCCATTACCTGCTCATAATCCGGCAGATCGTAAGCATCCTTCTGAATGGAGAAACGAACCAGACGGTTTCCAGCCTGTTTTAATTCCGGGCTGATGACATCTTTTTCCTTTGCAACATCCACAGCGAAAGAAACCAGGGTCGGAGGTACGTCAATATCGTTAAAGGTTCCGGACATGGAATCCTTACCGCCGATGGACGGAAGTCCGAATCCCATCTGCGCGTCATAAGCGCCCAGCAGCGCCGCAAAAGGCTGGCTCCAACGTTCGGGATCCTGGGTCATGCGGCGGAAATATTCCTGGAAGGTAAAGCGGATTCCGGAGAAATCGCCGCCTGCCGCTACGATTCTTGCCATGGATTCCACAACCGCGTAAATTGCGCCGTGGTAAGGGCTCCAGGAGGACAGATAGGGATCAAAGCCGTATGCCATCATCGTTACCGTATCGGTCTTTCCTTTCAGGACCGGAAGCTTGGCAACCATCGCCTGGGTCTCGGTCAGCTGATACTTACCGCCGTAAGGCATCAGCACGCTGCCTGCGCCGATGGAGGAGTCGAACATTTCCACAAGACCCTTCTGGGAGCAGACATTTAAATCCGACAGCAGCGCTTTCCATGCCTTTTTCAGATCGCCGTCTTTTACGGCTTCCTTTACAGCAGGAACTGCATACTGCTCAAAATAGTTATCTTCTTTCGACGGAACATCTACAAAAACATCGGTTTCCTGGTGTGCTCCGTTGGTATCCAGAAATGCTCTGGACAGGTTTACAATGCTCTTGCCGCGCCAGTTTAAAACCAGACGGGGTTCTTTGGTTACAACCGCAACCGGAACTGCCTCCAGGTTCTCTTCTGCCGCATAGCCTAAGAAGGTATCAACGTCTTTCGGAGAAACAACGACTGCCATTCTCTCCTGAGATTCGGAGATTGCAAGCTCTGTGCCATCCAGACCGGCATATTTCTTGGGAACCTTATCCAAATCAACGGTCAGGCCATCTGCCAGCTCGCCGATGGCAACAGAAACGCCGCCTGCGCCGAAGTCGTTACACTTTTTAATCAGACGGGAAACTTCTTCTCTGCGGAACAGCCTCTGAATCTTTCTTTCGGTCGGGGCGTTACCCTTCTGCACCTCAGCGCCGCAGGTTTCGATACTCTTTTCCGTATGCACCTTGGAGGAACCGGTTGCGCCGCCGCAGCCATCGCGTCCGGTACGTCCGCCCAGCAGGATGATGATATCGTCCGGATCGGAGTTTTCACGGATGACGTTGCGTCTCGGAGCCGCACCCATAACCGCGCCGATCTCCATACGCTTTGCAACATAATCGGGATGATAAATTTCTTTTACATAACCGGTCGCAAGGCCGATCTGGTTGCCGTAGGAAGAGTAACCGGATGCTGCGCCGCGCACCAGCTTTTTCTGGGAAAGCTTTCCCTTTAAGGTGTCCGCAACCGGAACGGTGGGATCCGCTGCACCGGTCACGCGCATTGCCTGATATACATAACCTCTGCCGGAAAGCGGGTCGCGGATTGCGCCGCCCAGACAGGTTGCCGCACCGCCGAAGGGTTCGATTTCGGTCGGGTGGTTGTGGGTTTCATTTTTGAAAAATACGAGCCATTCCTCGGTGACAGGGCCATCGCCGTAGTCCATTTCAACGGGAACAATAACGGAACAGGCGTTGATTTCATCGGACTGCTCCATATCCTCCAGCTTGCCCTCTTTTTTGAGCTTACGCATCGCCATCAGTGCAAGATCCATCAGGCAGACAAACTTATCCGGACGGTCTTTAAAGATCTCTGCACGCGCATCCAGATAGCTCTGGTAGGTTTTTTCCATCGGTTCCCGGTAAAAACCATCTCCGAATGCGACATTTTTCAATTCAGTGGAAAACGTCGTATGACGGCAGTGGTCAGACCAGTAGGTATCCAGCACACGGATCTCCGTCATGGAAGGATCTCTCTTTTCCTCGCCTGCAAAATACTTCTGGATATGCTTGAAATCCTGCAGGGTCATCGCAAGACCAAGAGAATCGTACAGCTGTTTTAATCCGTCTGCATCCAGCGTGGTAAAGCCGTCTAAAATCCTGACATCTGCAGGCTCTGCAAACTCGGTTACGAGCGTCTTTGGCTTTTCCATACCGGTCTCTCTGGAATCCACCGGGTTAATGCAGTAAGCCTTGATCTTGTCAAATTCTTCGTCTGTCAGATCTCCTGTAATCAAATAAGTAACTGCGGTACGGATAATCGGCTGCTCCTCCGCTTTTAAAAACTGAACGCACTGTACGGCAGAATCTGCACGCTGGTCAAACTGTCCCGGCAGATATTCAACGCTGAATACGCGTCCGTTTGCAGGGATTTCGATCGTCTCGCGATACAGAATATCCACGGGCGGCTCGGAAAAAACAGTACGGCATGCCTGTTCAAAAACCTCATCACTGATATTTTCCACATCATAACGAATGAACATCCGGACATCTTCGATCCCTGACATATTCAGATAACCGATCAGATCCTCCTTCAGTTCCTGTGCCTTAACCGCGTAACCGGTCTTCTTTTCCACATAGATCCGTCTTACGTTTTCCATTTGTCCTCCTTTTGCCGCACAGGCGGCATTTTACGTTTCCAGCTCAGTCTTACCAATTCTATCACAAAATTTCTTTTCATGGTAGCAAAAGTGTCGATTCTGCTCAAGTATCGTCGGCATTACTATTTTCGGACAGATTTTTTGTTTTCGTGTGTGCATCTTTTTCATGCAGCGGCCGCGGCAGATCCCAACAGTAATGTGTCGCAAGCACCCGGATCACGATCACCACCGCAGTTCCTGCTGCCAGCGCCAGATACAGATGGATATGGATCAAAAGCACACACACCAGTGCGCCCGCAAAAGCCGCCATCGCATAGATATGCTTATACAGGATAAACGGCATCGTATCCGCTAAAATATCCCGGATCAGACCGCCGCCGATACCTGTCATCATGCCCAAAAACACTAAAAAGAAGATTCCGTGATAGCCCTCGCCGTGTGCGGTATATACGCCGAGGACTGTAAAAATCCCAAGCCCAACCGCATCACAGTAATTCATAACCTGCTCATAAATCGTCAGATAACGGCTCGTCATGATCTCCTGCTTTCCATAGACAAGTAAAAATAAAAGAGCGGAAGTTCCCAGCGCCACCAGCGCATAAATCGGATCCCGGAATGCTCCCGGCGGCGTCCGCCCCAGGATAATATCCCGGACAATGCCGCCTCCGACTGCAACACACAGTCCCAGCACCAGTACCCCGAACAGATCCAGATTTTTGCGGATACCCAGCATTGCCCCGGACGATGCAAAAGCGATCGTCCCGATGATCTCCGCCGTAAAAATAATCGGATTTTCCATGTTCCCCTGTCCCCAGTTCCTTTTTGTTAATACAATAGAATGCACGCTCTGCGAGATTCTATTGTCATGAACAATAGAATGCACGCTCTGTGAGCATTCTATTGTCATGAATTATGGCAGGCCGTATTCAGCCGAATGGGCGTATTCTGCTGCTTTATAGTATCCTGCGCCGCACTGCAGACGGAGCCACCCCATATTTTTTCTTGAATAGCTTGCTGAAATGATAGGCATCCTCATAGCCGACCTGCGCCGCGATTTCCTGAATGCTCATTTCCAGATTCTGCGTCAGCAGGTTATAGGCCTTGGTCAGACGAATATCAATCAGATAATGAATCGGTGTGTTTCCGGTTTCCGCCTTGAAAATCCTGGACACATAAAAGGTGCTCAGATACATATTGCCGGCGATCCGGTCAAGAGAGATTTTCTCTGCATAATGATCTTCAAAGTAATCCGTGATCTTCTCCACGAGATATTTCCGGTTCGCGGATTCAAAGGAGCATCCACCTGCCTTCTGCGGCTTACCGGTCTCTTCTTCTTCCCGCAACAGCAAAAGAAGCATTTGCATGGCATACGTCTTCATCATATAATAGCGCCCGATCCGGCAAAGCTCCTGCTCTGCCTCCATTGCCATACAGAGCTTGGAAAGCTTACGCTGCAGCTCTCCCTCCGTACGAAATACCGGGCAATTCCCCGGTAGTGGAAAGTGGTTGCGCCCAAGCCCCGCCAGATTTAAATCTGTCAGCCCCACGTAAAATTCCGCAACCGGCGTTTTATGCTCTCCCGCCAGGCTTTGATGATAGACTCCTTCATTGATGACCAGCAGGTCACCCTCTTTTACTTCATATATCGTATCGCCGATTCTGTGCTTTCCTGTCCCGGATTGGATATAACAC
>ERZ1023972.5-NODE-5-length-124852-cov-18.059865_pt1 | contig 124852 bp, 133 predicted proteins | sample MGYA00380431_ERZ1023972 | MGnify/ENA primary metagenome ERZ1023972 (study PRJEB33179, sample SAMN07449053) | human gut metagenome | biome: Human-gut; feature: Human associated habitat; material: Faeces | host: Homo sapiens | place: India:Kasaragod | collected... | reverse complement strand
GCTCCGCTTCCCTGTCCTGTTTGAGAATAGTGTAAATCTATAAGGTAGTAAAACGCAGACTTTGCTAATGCTATGAAAGCTATGGTTTGAGAATAGTGTAAATCTATAAGGTAGTAAAACCATGCCTGTGTACTGCCCGACTGTGTCAGCGTTTGAGAATAGTGTAAATCTATAAGGTAGTAAAACGAAAAATTGTGTATAGCAGAAGAAAGCAAGGTTTGAGAATAGTGTAAATCTATAAGGTAGTAAAACTACATACACCGACCATGATTTGCGCATGTGTTTGAGAATAGTGTAAATCTATAAGGTAGTAAAACTTGCACTATCGATGATACCTTCCGCCCACGTTTGAGAATAGTGTAAATCTATAAGGTAGTAAAACTTTTCAAAGAAGAAAACAGCGTGGTATTATGTTTGAGAATAGTGTAAATCTATAAGGTAGTAAAACTGATAATATGCGTAAAAATAAAAGCAATAAAGTTTGAGAATAGTGTAAATCTATAAGGTAGTAAAACTGATAATATTTGATAATAATAGCAATAAAAGTTTGAGAATAGTGTAAATCTATAAGGTAGTAAAACTTTGGTGTACTGTGTATTTCGTTCCTTGCGTTTGAGAATAGTGTAAATCTATAAGGTAGTAAAACCCTATCAGCCCTACCCCATCAATTAAAAAGTTTGAGAATAGTGTAAATCTATAAGGTAGTAAAACGTTAGTCTCCGTGACTGTATCACCGTCGCCGTTTGAGAATAGTGTAAATCTATAAGGTAGTAAAACGCAATTACTGCGCCGGCTCAAATCCAACAGTTTGAGAATAGTGTAAATCTATAAGGTAGTAAAACTAATAATCAATAAGTCATATACATATACTGTTTGAGAATAGTGTAAATCTATAAGGTAGTAAAACTTGAAGAAATAAAGGCAGATACTATTATTAGTTTGAGAATAGTGTAAATCTATAAGGTAGTAAAACCTGCCCTGCAAAATGTGCTTTATTTTGTTGGTTTGAGAATAGTGTAAATCTATAAGGTAGTAAAACAAAAAATTAGCAGTAGCCTCTGCTTGGCTTGTTTGAGAATAGTGTAAATCTATAAGGTAGTAAAACTGTTTTTGACAAAATCATAAAACATGGTGTGTTTGAGAATAGTGTAAATCTATAAGGTAGTAAAACGGTGACTATGCGGGCAGTTTCTATCAGATTGTTTGAGAATAGTGTAAATCTATAAGGTAGTAAAACCCTTCCAAGTCTGTCAATTGCACTGCCTGTGTTTGAGAATAGTGTAAATCTATAAGGTAGTAAAACACGGCCTTGTTTCTGATGGTATCGCAGGTGTTTGAGAATAGTGTAAATCTATAAGGTAGTAAAACGATTGCTCTATCGACTACCTTGTGGGAAAGGTTTGAGAATAGTGTAAATCTATAAGGTAGTAAAACCCTAAACCTGTAGTAAAAACGTCAATGAGGTGTTTGAGAATAGTGTAAATCTATAAGGTAGTAAAACAAAATACTATTATATAAACTATCTGCGTTTGTTTGAGAATAGTGTAAATCTATAAGGTAGTAAAACAAGGTACATCGTCAATCCCTGAAGAAGTGTGTTTGAGAATAGTGTAAATCTATAAGGTAGTAAAACCAACACGATTGTTTATGTTTCCGATTATTTGTTTGAGAATACTGCTGTTCTTTTTATGTGCGAAAAAAAGGTGTAAATTTCCTTTTTGATGCTATCTGCAAATGCGGTTATATCGCTTTTGAAAATGTTTTGATTGACGAAACGGATATGAGACTGCTGTGTGACACCGCCGAAGACGCATTGGAAATCCTGAAAAAATATAATCCAAAAAACAAAGGACTGACAGTCGATGACGCCACGGTTACGATCGTTGAAATCATATTTTCCGACAAAAACAGTATGTCGGTCAGTATGACGGAACAAACCTTGGATTCGCTCGAAAAAGCGTTTTTTGCCCTTGCTGAAAAATATTGCAAAGATGTTTAATCTCTAAAAATAATTGAAAAGCAACCCTATGAAAACAACCCCACGGTAAAATAATCGTGGGGTTGTTTTTTCTGTAACAGAAAATAAGTGCATTTTTTCTTGCCATTACCGTAGTAATTGTTTATAATTAAGGTATGACAATAAAAGAAGGCATGAACAATGCAAACGATAGATGAGGCATTAAACAAACTGAAAAAATCTGATTTTCGCAGTCGGTTTCATTTAAAGCAAAAGGACATTGACTATATTAATGAAAAGGGAATGAATAAAATCCGCTCCCATGCAGAAGATTTTGTCAGAACACGGCTTGCACCAAAATATATTCCGAATGACGGAAAGCAAACGCCTATGAGGGGACACCCTGTTTTTATCGCACAGCACGCCTGTGCCTGTTGTTGCAGAGGGTGTCTTAACAAGTGGTACAGAGTTGCAAGGGATAAACAGCTTAACGAGGTTGAACAGCAGAAAATTGTAAATCTGCTTATGGCTTGGATTGAAAGGGAATACAATGATTATAATTCCAATAAAGAATGATAGATAAGGGCAAAAAGATGAGTGATAAATTAAGCGTGTTAAAAGATTACTTCGGACACGATTCTTTCAGAGACGGACAGGAACAGATAGTTGACGCTTTGCTTGACGGCAGAGATGCACTTTGCATTATGCCCACAGGTGCAGGCAAGTCTATGTGCTATCAGATTCCCGCATTACTTTTTGACGGGGTGACAATTGTTGTGTCACCTCTGATTTCGCTTATGAAGGATCAGGTCGGCTCACTCGTTCAGTCGGGAGTTCCTGCGGCATATATAAACAGCTCGCTTTCATATCCGCAATTTCTCCGAGTGCTTTCAAATGTTGAACACGGAAAATACAAAATCATCTATGTTGCACCCGAAAGACTGTTGACTGACGGATTTCTTGACACCTGTAAAAAGATAAAAATCTCAATGGTTGCAGTTGACGAGGCTCATTGCGTTTCACAATGGGGACAGGATTTCAGACCGAGTTACCTCAAAATTATTTCATTTGTTGAAAGCCTTGCAAATCGTCCGATTGTCGGAGCATTTACCGCAACGGCTACGAATGATGTAAAAGAAGATATAAAGAAAATTCTCAGGCTTGAAAATCCGTTTGAAATTACAACGGGATTTGACCGCCCCAACCTTTTCTTTGGTGTAATAAAGTCATCGTCAAAGGACGAAAAGCTTATTGACCTCATTCGGGAGCGTGGCGACAGGTCGGGAATTGTCTATTGTGCAACCCGAAAAAATGTTGAATCTGTCTGCGAATTGCTCTGCGATAACGGCTTTTCGGCGGCAAGATACCATGCAGGTCTTGATGAATACGAACGCAGGAAAAATCAGGAGGATTTTGTTTTTGACCGAAAAAATATTATGGTCGCAACCAATGCTTTCGGTATGGGAATTGACAAGTCAAATGTTACATATGTAATTCATTACAATATGCCGAAAAACATTGAAGGCTACTATCAAGAGGCAGGACGGGCAGGTCGTGACGGCGGTGAGGCTGATTGTATTTTGCTCTACAGTCCTAAGGATGTTCGCCTAAATCGTTTTATGATTGAAAATTCCGAGGGCAACGATGAGCTTACAATTGAAGAAAACGAGCAAATTCGTGAGCGTGATTTTGAACGCTTAAAATATATGACCTTTTACAGCACAACAAACGATTGTCTGCGTGGATTTATTCTGAGGTATTTCGGCGGTGAAAAAAAGGCTTACTGCGGAAAATGCTCCAACTGTCTTTCTGTTCACAAGCTTGTTGATGTCACAATTGACGCTCAAAAAATTATGTCGTGTATTGCAAGAACAGGACAAAGGTACGGCAAAACCGTGATTTGTGATGTGTTAAAGGGCAGTAAAAGCGAGAAAATCCTAAAAGCTGAGCTTAACAATCAGTCAACCTACGGAATAATGAAAGAGGTCACGGCAAGGCATATTTTCGGCACAATTGACTTTCTTGCCGAAAAGGAGTATATTTCAGCCGACAATGAAACCGAGGTTCTAAAACTTTTGCCAAAGAGCCGAGATGTGCTTTTCGGACGGGAACGGCTTGTGATGAAGAAAGTTGAAAACTCCGAAAAGGTTGTCAAAACGCACCGTCCCGAAGTGCCTGTCAATTCCGATTTACTTGACGCACTCAAGGCTTTGCGAAAAGGCATTGCATCCAAAAAGAGCGTTCCTGCCTATGTTATTTTTACCGATGCAACGCTGATTGATATGTGCAAAAAATGCCCCGAAACACCCGATGAAATGCTTGAAGTTTCGGGTGTGGGCAGAACAAAGCTTGAAAAATTCGGAAAACAATTTCTCGAAGAAATCGCAAAATTCAGATAACTTCATATACTGTTAAAGGATGAACGAATTCGTTTGTCCTTTTCTTTTTCAATTTTCAAAATTGTATTGAAATAATTAGTACAAAGTGGTACAATAGTTATGGAGAGAAAACAGATTGGAGGCATTTGTATGGCTGACATATTTGATTACATAAGTCGGAGAGGCGATTTGACATTTGAACAGGACGGTTTTAACGAGCTTGACGCACTTGTGCTTTCACGGCTTTCATATCTTCCTTTTGACGGTGCGGTATCGTCCTGTCTGTTTGATGAAATTACCCTTGAACAGGCGGCAATGCGTGTGTTTGCAACCGATGATTACGAGAAAAATCTATTGTGGAAGGGTGACGCCGACCTTTTGAAAGCGACGGCAGAGAGCAAGAGATTCGGCAAAATTCTTGTTTCGGGGTATGTAAACGAGGTTGAGTCCGATGTGAGTATGCAGTTTTCCGCAATCACTTTTGAATTTCTTAAAAAGAATTATTTTATTTCATACAGAGGAACGGACAATTCTCTTGTCGGCTGGCAGGAGGACTTCAATATGTTTTTTACATTTCCGTTGCCGTCACAGAAAAAGGCTCTTGATTATTTTGAAAAGGCAGTCCGTATGCTCAACGGAAAATTCATTCTGGGCGGTCACTCAAAGGGCGGAAATCTTGCGGTTTATGCCGGTGCTTTTACCGATGAAAATTCAAGAAATCACATTGATTATATTTACAATTTTGACGGACCGGGGTTTTCTCTTGACAAAATAAAGGACAGCGGATTTTATGAAATCGATGACAGAATCTACACCTTTGTTCCGCAGTCGAGCATTTTCGGCATGATGTTTGAGCATGAGGAGAGCTACACTATTGTAAAGAGTAATCAAAAAGGTTTTCTACAACACGATATTTATTCGTGGGAGATTGAGCAGAACAGCCTTGTCAGGCTGAAAAGCACTACAAATTTCAGCGTTTTCTTTGACCACACGCTGAAAGAATTTGTCGAATCGCTGACAATTGCTCAAAGACGGGAGTTCACAAAAGAGGTTTTTGCCCTTTTGTCGCTGACCGAAACCGCAACTTTTAATGAGATGCTGAAAAATCCGTTTAAGAACACGGGAACAATCCTAAAATCCTTTGCAGGTCTTGACAGCAAAACAAGAAATATGCTTCTGAAAACAATCTTCGCATTCGTTAAAAGTGCAAAAAACAATTTTTCCGACATAACAGGCGGTCAAAACAAAATTACCGTCAGTTAATTATAAAAAAGCTCATATATGCTCCGATACTTTTTAGTGTCGGAGCATTTTCTTTGCAAAAAAATCATTTGTCAAGACGAAATTCCCGTTTTGTCAATTGACACTTTTGGAATTTGTATTGTTATTATCTTGCTTATTTTGTATAATATAACCATAAATAACGGCAATACAATCTAAAACACAAACAAAATTAAACAACAAAATAACTGGAGGTAATTCTATGAAAAAGACTAAACTAAAACACCGCACAAGAAAATTCATAAGCTTTGCACTTGCAGTTTGCTTGCTGACGGGAATGCTTTCGGTAACGGCTTCTGCTTTAACGCAAAACGAGGCCGGTTATGCAGGTTTGTACAATAAAGTTCCGTCAAGCAACGGCTCGGGTTATACTTACCGATTCCTTTCTGCAAATACAATTGCAATCACAGATTACAAAGGCTACGATACCGAGGTAACCATTCCGTCAAAAATTGACGGCTATACCGTTACAGGTGTTGAATATATGGATACCTCAAATGTCAGAAAGATTGTAATGCCCGACACGGTTACATATATCGGTGAAAGTGCATTTGCCGACAGCAGTGACGGTGTTCCCCTTGAAGAAGTAGTGTTGTCAAAAAACTTGAAAACAATCGGACCGTGGGCATTTAGCGGATGTTTTGAATTAAAGTCAATTGACATTCCCGAAAGTGTAAACGAAATTGAAAACGGAGCTTTTTCAGGTTGCTATTCTCTTAAAAATTTCAATGTAAGTCAAAATACAAATTTTGGCGATCGTGTTTTCGGTGAAAATATGTGGTCTTCAATTAAGGCTTTGAGTGACGATTATAATACATGGTTATATGATGATAATGCTTCAGACTTTTTTGTATGGAACGGTTGCCTGTTCGCTTACAGAGGTAACAGTAAAACTCCCGTTATTCCGTCAGGTGTTTGCGGAATCGGCGATAAGGTGTTTGAAAATTCCGACATAACAGGTGTTACAATTCCCGAGGGTGTAAGATATATAAATAACGGCGCTTTTAAAAACTGCACCTCTTTAAAGAATATCAAAATTCCTAAAAGTGTACAGAAAATTGGCGGATATGCTTTTTATGAATGTTCTTCACTCTCATCCGTTACATTTAGTGTTGGGTTGAAAAGTATTGAAGATAATGCCTTTGGATACTGCGAATCTCTGAAAAAAGTAGTTCTGCCCGAAGGCCTTGAAAAGCTTGACGGTGCATTCTGTGGATGTTATAACCTTGAAAATATAACATTTCCAAGTTCCCTTTCCGAGATTGATTCTGACCGAAGTGCAATTTATGATACAAAGTGGTATGAAAACATTGCCGACAGCGCTCCTATTTATTGCGGTGGAATATTTTTAGGTTTCAAGGTTGGCTATAAAACACCTTATAAAAATATAAAAATCAATTCAACATACACAGTCCGTGCAGGCACAAAGACAGTTTACATGAACGAGTGTTATGTTGACAAGCTGACAACGCTCAATCTGCCTGACGGTTTAAAATCGTTGACTATAAAATTACCGACCAATGTAAACAGCAATTACAAGATAACAAAGCTGACTGTTCCCGAAAGCGTTGACTATGTTGACATTGAGGGTATGTACGACTTAAAAACAATAAAACTTCCGACAACAGCAAAGCTTGATGTAAATTGCTTTATGAATTGTCCTGCTATTGAAAGTCTTACTATTCCAAAGGGGAATATCCGTCTTGAGGCTTGGTTGAATGACTGCGTAGAGTTGAAGTCAATAACACTTCCGAGCGATACAATGGAGGTTGTCGGTACTATTGGCAGTAAAAATCTTACAAGCGTAAATCTTTCAAATGTTCGCATTTTAAAGGACAGCTTTAAATCGTGCTCAGGACTTACAAAGGTCAATTTGCCCGATTCGCTTGTAAGCATTGACGGGGCGTTCGGCGGATGTACCAATCTGACAACAGTAACGGGCGGTGCAAATGTGCGTTATGTCGGCGACAGTTCATTTGCAAACTGCTCAAAACTAAAAAGCTTTGGCAGTATCGGCAAAAATTTAAGCGTTCTTGACCACCGTGCATTTACGGGTACTGGTTGGTACAACAATCAAAAAGACGGCGTTGTTTATTTTCAAAACTTTGCCTATTGCTACAAAGGCACTATGCCGAAAAATACTCAGCTGACATTTAAAGAGGGAACAAAGGCGATAGTAGGCGGATTTATTTTCGGTGATCTCGAATTAACTCCTCGTAATGTTGCATACTTTGAACCGCCTGTACTTACAAAAGTTGTAATCCCGAAAAGCTGTCAATATATCGGTTACTATGCTTTTTATGGTTGTGAAAGTTTGAAAAATATTACCCTCAACGGCGGTGAACTCGTTGAAATTGACGCATTCCAGAACAACGGTTGCGAAACGATTACACTTCCGTCAACAATGCGTGTTATCGATGATAATTCGTTCACAGGCAAAAACTTGAAAACAGTTAATCTCAATGACGGTTTGCAGTATATAGGTGAGGGAGCATTTTTCTCTATGGGAAAAATCAAGAATATGACAGTCCCTTCAAGTGTAACTCATATCGGCGAACAAGCTATAGGTTATTATCCGCCTGATCCCGATAATCCGTTTGTTCTGTCAGAAGTAATTCCGAATTTTGTAATTTACGGAACAAGCGGTACAGAGGCACAGACTTATGCAGACAGGAACGGTATTAAGTTCAACAGCATTGCATCGGGTACAACTGTAAAGGGTACTGCAAAAAGCTATTTGTCCGCAGATGATACGGTCACAATTCAGCTTGAAAAATCGGGAGTTGCGGTATATGAAACAACCGTAAAAGGCAACAGCACTGACTATTCAATCTCGGGTGTGGCAAACGGAACATACACGATGAGAGTTTCAAAAAAATCACACGCTGACAGAGAGTATACGGTCAAGGTTTCGAGTGCCGATGTAACGCAGAATGTTGAAATTTTCCCAATCGGAGATGTGAACAGCGACGGTGATATTTCGGTTGTAGATGCAACCCTTGTTCAGAAATATATTGTCGGTCTTGAAAAACTTACAGACCTGCAGAAAAAGTCTGCAGAGGTGAACGGTGACGGAGAAATTTCAGTTGTTGACGCAACCCTTATTCAAAAGTATATTGTCGGTCTTGAAAATTTTTCATAATATACAAAAAATCCCGACACGGTGTATGCTGTGTCGGGGTTTTATTTTGCTTTTTAAATGTCAATCGTCAGTTCAACGGGACAATGGTCAGAACCTAAAATTTCGGTATGGATTTTTGCACCGTCAAGCTTGCTTTCAAGAGCTTTTGAAACGATGAAGTAGTCAATACGCCAGCCTGCGTTCTTTTCACGAGCCTTAAATCTGTATGACCACCACGAATACACGCCCTCTGTATCGGGATAGAAATAGCGGTAGGTGTCGATAAAGCCGTCATCGAGCAACGCTGTCATCTTTGAACGCTCTTCATCGGTAAAGCCTGCATTTTTACGGTTGGTTTTCGGATTTTTCAAATCAATTTCTTTGTGTGCAACATTCAAATCACCGCACATAATAACAGGCTTTTTTTCTTCAAGTTTTTTCAGATATGCCTTGAAATCATCTTCCCATTTCATTCGGTAATCAAGCCTTTTCAGCTCACTTTGCGAGTTTGGAGTGTAGCATGTGACAACAAAGCAATTGTCAAATTCTGCCGTGATAACTCTGCCTTCATGGTCGTGTTCGTCAATGCCGATTCCGTAACATACATTCAAAGGCTCTTCTTTTGTGAACATAGCCGTTCCCGAATAGCCTTTTTTGTCGGCATAGCACCAATATTGATGATATCCTTCAAGCAAGAGGTCAATCTGTCCCTCTTGAAGTTTTGTTTCCTGAAGACAGAAAATATCTGCATCAACATCTTTAAAAAAGTCCTCAAAGCCCTTTGTAACACAGGCACGAAGTCCGTTTACATTCCACGAAATCAATTTTTTCATAATTTACTCCCGTACACACAAAAGGGAGCAAGCATTGCCTGCTCCCAAATTGCCAATTTGTTAATTATTCTTCTGCGGAAAATTCGTCTTTGCCTACACCACAGAGAGGGCATACCCAATCCTCGGGTACATCTTCCCATGCTGTGCCTGCATCAACGCCGTTATCGGGATCGCCGATTTCAGGATCGTAAACATATCCGCAAACATCGCATACATATTTCATACTATCAAATCTCCTGTTCAAAGTCTGTTGTGTAATCGGTTAGTTGTTGGTCATACGATTATCAAGCTGACTTTTTGATTTTTTATTGTTTTAATGATTACTTAAAGTATCTGTTAAGAAGACCTCTAAAGCCTGCGCCGTGTCTTGCTTCATCCTTTGCCATCTCGTGAACCGTGTCATGAATAGCGTCAAGGTTCTGAGCCTTTGCACGCTTTGCAAGGTCAAACTTACCTTCGCAAGCACCTGTTTCTGCATCTACACGCATCTGAAGATTCTTCTTTGTGCTGTCTGTAAGAACTTCGCCCAAAAGCTCTGCAAACTTGGCAGCGTGTTCAGCCTCTTCAAAAGCATACTTTGTAAATGCGGCAGAAACCTCGGGATAGCCTTCTCTGTCTGCAACTCTTGCCATTGCAAGGTACATACCGACTTCGCTGCATTCTCCCTCAAAGTTAGCTCTGAGATCCTTGAGAATATCTTCGCTTACGCCCTGAGCAACGCCAACCTCGTGAACTGTTGCGAAAGATGCCTCCTCGTCCATCTGCTTGAATTTTTCCTTTGGTGCCTTACAAACAGGGCAAGCCTCGGGAGCTTCGGGACCTTCATAAACATAACCGCATACTGTGCAATACCATTTCATAATTACTTCTCCTTTGTAATAAATATTAGTGTACTTCTGCCGAACATTTAGGACATATGCCGTAGTAGATAACAAATCTGTTTTCTACCTTAAATCCCTCTTCGGCAAGCTGTGACTCAAGGTCATCAGCATTTTGATTGTCTTCAACATCAATAACTGCTTTGCATTTGTTGCATACAAAGTGGGGGTGCGGCTCTGTGTTGCCGTCAATACGCTCCTCACCGTTTACATTGCATATAACGCTGACCTTTCCTTCATCCTTAAAAAGAGCAATGTTTCTGTAAACCGTGCCAAGACTAAGGTCGGGAATTTCGGGCTTTAATTTATCATAAACCCAGCGTGCGCTCGGATGAGTGTCCGTACCGCACACAGCGTTGTAAATTGCATTGCGTTTTGAGCTGAAATTTCTTTTTGCCATAATTCATAAATCCTTATGCAATATTAGTCAGTACCGATTGACTAAAATCAGTAATCAGTATTAACTTTGGCTATATTCTATCACGCAGATGTTTAATTATATTTACAATAAAGAATTATAGATAAAAAATCTTGCACAAAGAATTGGGAGGAAATATAGTGAAATCAAACAAAACAGTAAAAATTATCATTTTTACGGCACTTTTTCTGTCTGCAATAATTTTAATATCAATAATGACAGGCGCAACAAAAGAAACAACGGCTGATACCGACAGCGTAAAACTGCCCGTAATAATGTATCACTCACTTTTAAAGGACGAAAAGCTGCAAAATGACTACACCGTTTCGCCGACTCTTTTTGAAAACGATTTAAAATATCTTACCGAAAACGGCTATACAACCGTTGTTGTAAAGGACCTTACCGATTATGTTTACGGCAAAAAATCATTGCCCGAAAAATGCATTATGCTGACCTTTGATGACGGCTATTATAATAATTATTATTATGCACTCCCTTTGCTTGAAAAATACAACTGCAAGGCGGTCATATCTCCGATTGCGTCAGTGTCTGAAAAATTCACCGAAACAAAGGACATTTCCGTGACCTACGGTCATATAACTTTTGACGATATGAAAGAAATGTCCGATTCGGACTATGTTGAAATTCAGAATCATTCGTACGATATGCATTCTTTGAAATCACGAAAGGGTGTTTTGCCAAAAGCGGGGGAGAGTGACGAAGCATATAAATCTATTCTTACGGAAGATGTTGTCAAAGCTCAAGCCTTGCTTGAAAATGCAACAGGGAAAAAACCGACCTGCTTTGTATATCCGTTCGGTGCAAAAAATGACCTGACCGAAAAGCTGATAAAAGAAATGGGCTTTTCGTGTACACTAACCTGTACGGAAAAGCCCAATATAATTACTAAAAATCCCGACAGCCTCTACGAGCTGGGACGATACCGCCGTGACCGCAACGAGTCAATGAAGAATCTTCTTATCCGAATTGAAATGCAGTCATAATATTTATACGGCAGATTTTTCAGCCTTGGCGTTTCTTACAAAAGCCTCGCACAAAGCTATGAAGATGAAAAACAGCGGAGTTGTAATCGGCTGATAAAGGTTTACAACAGCCTGAACAGCATAGCAGATAACAGCCGAAACGCACGCAATCAGCATCGGATTTTCCTTTGCATACTTAACTGCGTTCTTAATCGTACCGCACACAATGGCAAGATAGGAGAGAAGTCCCGTAATTCCGATTGTGATAAGGTAGTTTAGATATTCGTTATGGGCGGCATTTGTTGAGCTGTCACCGTATTTTGAAAGGTCGTTAAAGTACGGACTGAATGCGGAGTAGAACATATCCGGACCTACGCCGAACAGCTTTTCAATGAATGAAGCGTCGCCGAAAATCCATATCGACCTTATCCACATAAAGCCTCTGTGCGTACCCCATATATCGTTAAAGCGGATAATTCTTTCAAAACTGCCGAGGTCGGTTTTGGTGTCAATACAGCTGAAATAAACCATAATTCCTATCATGGCAACAGCACAAAGTCCGAATACAACGGCAAGAGCAATCGGCACGGCTTTTGAAATTGTGATGTTTGGTTTTTTGTAATCAATAAGATACAAAATCCCTGTAATAACGGCACAAGCCGCAAGCAATATCCAGCCGATGCCTGAGAAAACAAAAATTTCCTGAAACTTATCAAAGCCCTTGCTTTTGTCGTCAAAGCAGAGCGAGAACAATCTGAGCAGCTTTGCAAACAACAGCATAACAGTTGCCGAAAGGAAAAATCTTTTCAGTCTGACAAGGCTGTTTGAAAACCATACAAGGTAAATAACCATAAATACAGCCATACCGAGAATGCCTGAATCGCTGTCGGCAGTCATAAGAGCCGCAAAACCAAATCCTGTTGCAATAAGATAAATTGCTCTGAGCAAGGTTTTCTCCGTGATAACCGACATTGCAATCATAACAGGCATAGCGATGCAGATGTAGCTTGAAAGCAGATTCTTGTTGCCGATTGTTGAAGTGAAGTCGGTAATAGTCTGTTGGTCGGTGAGAAGAGTAAACATTCCGAGAGGATCAATATAGAATGAGTTAAGCACCGCAAGTGCGTAAACTATCATTGAGCCGAACGCAAGCGCAACGAATATGTATTCAAAATATTTAAAGCACCTTGTAATCATAAAATATGCTGCTGCGTAAAATGCCATAAGCACAAGACCGTTGTTTCGCCCCTGAGTACCCAGAAGTGCATCCAAAGGGTTTGCAGACAACAGCGTTGAAATGACATTTATCCCGAGAAATACAATAAATGCCCAGTCCATAAACGAAAGCTCTTCATACAAATGCTTTGGTTTAGGCTTTTCAAGCTTTGAGTCTTCCGGCGGTTTATCAACGCTTGCGGTCATAATAATAAGAAATTCCGCAATAACGAGAATACCCGTCAATATAATGAAAAAGTAATACTTGTCGTGCCTGATGTTAAAATATGCGTCCGTGAAAAACAACGGAAAAAGCGTGAACATAATAAGCAGATAGTAGTTTGTAAGCGCCTGCTGTACCGAATATTTTTCTTTTGGCTTAGCAGGCGGATTTTTATGCTTTGCAGAAGTCATAATAAAATAACCTTTCAATATAATGTACTTCAATTTTATAACGCACACACGATGTTGTCAAGAAATAAAGTAAGTTGAAAGCTCTGATTTTCGACTTGTTTCGATTGGCATATGCTTGCAAAAGAACATTAATTGCATATTTTACGGCACCTTTATTCCCAAATTAATACTTGTGGAAAAATTAGTATTGTATTTATCTCCGTAAAATGGTATAATTCCCCTTGAGATGTATTTCCATATTTGCAGGACAAAGACTTTTGTGAAAATTGTTTATGAATTTATCTATTTGCAGATTGGGTGGTTTTATGAAAAAATTAGTTGTTTTTGGCTTTGACGGTACTCTTGCCGACACAGCCCCCGGAATTTTATATTGTTTCAATACAACAGCAGTTGCAATGGGCTATGAGCCTGTTGAACACAGCGCGCTCTACGGAGTAATCGGCACACCGCTTGAATACGGATTTAAAACGCTCTTTAATATGAGTGATGACGAAATTGAATATGCCGTAAAGAATTACAGTAAACTTTATTCCCAGAAAGGAAAAGAGATGTTCACCGTCTATGACGGAATTTATGACGCTCTTCGTGAACTCAAGAAAAGCGGTTTTAAGCTTGCAATAGCAACTCAAAAGCACAGAATGTTCACAACGGATATTCTTGAAACCTACGAGGCGTCGGATGTTTTCGACGCAGTATGTGCAACAGATGTCGGTACAAACCTCACAAAGAGTCATCTGCTTTTGCAGGCGTGTGAGCAGACAGGAGTTTCCGTTGAAGAAAGTATCCTTGTCGGCGACAGCACAATCGAGGCAAAAGGTGCGGAAGAAATAGGTATGGACTTCCTCGCTGTGCTATACGGCTGGGGCTTTAAAACCAAGGAAGAAACCGAAGATTACAAGTGCGTCGGCACAGTGTCATCTCCGGCAGAAATCTCTCAAAAAGTCATGGCACTCTGATTACGCTTAGTGCGTGTAAAGCAGTGCATAAATAGGATTAAAATTGTAAATTTTCCAAAAACAAATTGGGCAGTCATAACGATTGCCTGATTTTTTTATGCAAATTTAATTCTGTATAATAACAATGATACAACGATATACTTTTGCTTGTAAACGGGATGTTTGATAAACAGAAATATGATAGTACGGAATTGATATTGTTAAATTCTTTTACATAAATTTTAAAAGTTAATTTAAAATAATATTGAATTTTCACATATTGTATGCTAAAATAAAAATGCCAAACAAAAATTTAATTTTAAGTTTACCTAAGTGTGTATTTTTATTTCGGTAAAAATACAGGCTTTACTTTTCACACCTTACAAGTGAAATATTGCGTCGCAACAATCAAAGCTATGTATTTTTCGTGCGTAGCTTCAGCTACGCACTTTTTGTTTTATGCGATAAATATTTGCTTTTTGAAAAAATTTGAAAAATTTTAAAATTTTTTCGGATTTTATAAAATCAAAAGCCGTTTTAAATTGTCTATATTATGAAAGGAAATGAGAGGAGGTTATTTTATGAACATTTCCCACTTAGTAGAGAAAATTAAAAAGGGAGATAACAAATCATTTGAAAAGCTCTACAAGCTTACAGAGCGTGAAGTGTGGTTTACTTGTATCAGCTTTTTAAAGAACGAAACAACCGCACAGGACATTATGCAAGAAACTTACATAACGGCTTTTTTAAAAATCCAATCTTTGGAAAAATCATCACAAATCAGAAGTTGGCTTAACAGAATTGCCGTTAATAAGTGCAAAAATTATTTGAAAGTTAAGGGTGAAATCCAACTGGACGATGAAATTTTTGAAAATCAGGAAATAGTTGACGAGCGTATATCAATTCCCGAAGAATACATTTCAGACAAGGCAAAGAGAGAAATTATTCTTTCGATTATGCAGGAAGTACTGTCCGATGTTCAGTATCAGACAGTGGTTATGCACTATTTTAATGAAATGACTGTTGATGAAATCGCAGAAGTCTTTGAATGTTCAAGGGGTACTGTGCTTTCAAGGCTCAACTATTCAAGGGCAAAGATGAAAACTGCAATTGAAGATTACGAAAATAAAAGCGGTGACAAGCTTCACGGTGTTGTTGTACCTTTCTTTACAACTATTTTCAAGGAAGAAGCAAAGAGCCTTGCAGTACCGAACATTACAATCAAGCTCCCGAACGGACAGACACTTGCAACCTCTGCAACAAAAGGCATTGCAACAGGTGCAAAGTCAACAGTTTCATCTATCGTAAAGGCAACAGCAACTGCGACAGTAAAAACCAAGGTAATTGCCGTTGTCTGCGGTGCTACAATACTTGCAGGCACATCAGCAGTCGGCATAAGCATTCTTGCAGGCTGTAACGCTGAGAAAGAACCGACAGAACCGTCAGTAATATCTTCAACCGTACAGACTTCAACTGTATCATCTGAGGTCAGCAAGGCTATTGAGGATAACGGTCTAAAAATCGACAAAGACGGCAACATCACTGATAAGAATGGTAAGAAAGTTGAAGTAAAAGACGGCAAAGTAGAAGTAAAAACCGACGACGGTAAGACAGTTACAGTTAAGGTTGACGATGTAAAAACTACGGTATCTAACAACAATAACAGCAACAAGGGTAACACCGAAAAGAAAGAAGATACCAAGTCAAATACATCTAAAAAAGACAACTCTTCAAAGACAAATACATCAAAGGTTGATACTTCTAAGAATGACAACAAGCCAGCGTCTAAGCCAAGCAACTCTTCAAGTAATAACCAGAAGCCAGCTAAGCCGAGTGAATCTTCAAAAGATCCTCACGAAGGTAAGACTTATCACGAGGCAGTATATAAGTACTATAAGCACCACGATGCAGTGACAAAACATCACGATAAAGAGTGGATTGTAACAGGCTCTCACGAGGAACCAGTATATAAATACGGTTACATTGATGTATGCAATGATTGCGGTAAGCAGTTAGCAGATACTAATCAGTTAAAGACACATCTTCTTTGGGAAGCAAGGGAAAATGGTGGCACAGGTTCATATCACGCTGAGAAACAGCAGGTTCAGGTAGGCACTAAAACAGTAGAAGACGGTTATTGGAAAGAAGCTTATACAGAAACCATTAAAAAAGCCTATGACGAAGAAGTATCTGCAAATGATAACTGGGATAGAAAAGTCCTCGTTAAAAAAGCAGGTTGGTATTAATTCGACAGCAAGAGTAAATCCTTAAAATAATTATTGGGAAAAGAGGGTTCTTTATGAACCCTCTTTTTCTATGCTAAAAATAAATATTATACTAAAGAAAGTATTTAATTTAATTATAATATATGGTATAATATAAACATATTAAGGAGGAATTTACATGAAAAGTTATAACCCTGATAAGGGTAATTATGATAAGGGAATGCTCTGTAATCAACAAAATAAAAAAAGAGGTTAAGCATTAGAAAAAATTGCTTAACCTCTTTATTGTTTTAATAATAGAAAAATCTTTGTGCTACGGTGTAATAAAATTTTAAAATATATTATCTTGTTCCTTTGAAAATCGGCAGGCAAACTAAAATGACAGTAAGTTTGACAGTAAGTTTGACTGCATTTTATCTTGTTTTAACTTAATTCAAAATTACTCAACCAGATTTATGAAATCCCGAAAACCCAGTGTTTAAGCCACTTTTAAGGCATATTAAGTAATTTTGACAAAAAATAAAAGGTGGTTAAAAAACCACCTTTTTTGGTCGAGGTGACAGGACTTGAACCTGCGGCATCTTGGTCCCAAACCAAGCACTCTACCAAACTGAGCTACACCTCGAAATGTTGTTTAATAACAACAGCTTGATTATTATATACCATATTTTCGGATTTGTCAACATAATTTTTGCTTTTTATTCAAAATTAATTCAAATATTTTGAAAATCACCATAAGACAGACCGAAAATGTGGTACAAAACAGCCGTCCCTGCATAAGAAACGGCTGTTGGTGCAGGTAACTTGCAAGGGGGATAGGAATGGGGAAAATGGGGGATTTTGTTAGCTATATGTAAGCTACGGAGCATAATTATGAACAATTCAAGATAATATAAGACTATATTTTGTTGATTGCGTTCACCAATTCTTTTTGGTTAATGTGGGTATAAACCTTTTCGGTCAAGTCCATTTTCGACTTGTGACCGACTATTTTTTTGATGATTGTGTGGTTCACATTTGCCGATACAAGCATTGAAATGCAGGTGTGTCTTGTTTCGTGTATGGTGTGGTCAAATCCTAAATCGTTTTGCAGAGGTGTCCAGTAGTTGCGTTTAAAGTTATCGTATTTCAGCGGCTTGCCATTGGTATTATTCAGAACATATCCACATTGAGAATCGCTGATGAATTTCTGCCAAAACGGCAGTACTTTGTCTGCTATAGGCACGGTTCGTACTCCTGAATCGGTCTTTGAACTTTCAACAAAGAAAGTCTGTTCGTCAAGGTTTACATTTGAAATTTTTAGGTCGAGCAATTCGGACACACGCACTCCCGAATAAATCAGCATAAGCACTATTTTTACCGAATCAAGATTTGAATATTTCCACAAAAGATTTATTTCGCTTTCCGAAAACTCCCTGCGTGCTCGTTTTGTTTCATCTGACTTGGCATTGATTTTCAATTTTTCTGCAAGATTGTTATGGAGCATATCGTGAAATATGCAGTATTCGTAGATTTTGTTCAACAGAATTTTAATTCGCCTAACCGATTGATAACCGTTGTTGCAGTTGTCGAGAACTCGTTGCATATCAATGATTTTTATATCGGACATCTTGCGATTGTATAACATTGAGCATTGTTTGTATGCCGCATTATACTGTCTTTTGGTGTTCGGATTTGTGTCTTCGGTGATGAACTCCTTGTACCAAAGTTCATAAATTTCTGAAAAAGTGCGTCTTGCCGAATCAACATCAAACGGGTTTTGATTGTAATCAGCAAGAGCGTTCAGAGCTTTCGGCTTGTTGGGAAAGTAGCCTATAACCCTGCGTTCCTGATTGCGTGTTTCTTTGTTGTAGCCTATTGTCACGCAGGCAACCCACGGATTGCGCCTGTTTCCGCTCAGCTTATAAACAGAGCCGTAGCCGTTAGGCAGTTTCATTTTATACACTCCTTTTGCTTAAAAAAGGGTGCAAAAATCCCTTGTGCTTTAAATTACTTGAAAAACACAAGGAAATGTGATACAATCATTTTGCGTGTAATCGTATCATTTGCACCCTGTGTGGATGATTCCGCTCTGTTCGAGGACCAGTCGAGCAGAGCGTTTTTTTATTTTTGTTATTGCTTTATTGCTGTAAATTTATTTTTGTAATCCATAATAGTTACGAGGTGATTTTTATGGATTATAAAAAATATCAGAAATCCCGAAATATGTCATGGGAAATCCTGTTTCAAGAAAATGTCCGAGAACTTCCAGTAAATATTGTAGAGCTGTGTCACAAGCTCAGCATTGCAGTAAAGTATTATGATAAGTTTGAGCAGGGCAATGACGGTAAATGCACCGTCATTAACAATCAGCCTATCATACTTGTACGGCATGACTGCAACCGACAGCGAAAACGCTTTACCGTTGCTCACGAGCTTGGACACATTATGCTTGGCCATGTTGGAAAGTATGAGCTTGTCAACCGAGAAATCTCACCAACTGACAACCCCATTGAGCAGGAAGCGAATGTTTTCGCAAGCAGGCTACTTGCACCTGCGTGTGTCCTATGGGGATTAAAGGTCAAAAGTGCTGACGAAATATCTCAGCTCTGTGATATAAGTCAAACTGCGGCGGAATATCGCTGGCAACGAATGCAGGAGCTCTACAAGCGGAACAAGTTTTTAATTGCTCCGCTTGAACGGGAAGTTTACAAAAAATTTCAAGACTTTATTTTAAGTCATCAACATCAGGCAAATCCATAAGTTTATTAAAATCGTCGTCTGTAACGGTTGTTTCCTTAAAACTTCCGTCTCGGGCGGCAGTTTTTATTTTGTAAACTTTATTGTAATTACCACTACATATTAAATCATTTGAATATTCGAGAAGTTTATTTTTTCCAAAATTATTTAATGCCGCATAGTTAGTAATTAGTTTTTCTTTGTGAATGTTTGTTTTGTCGTCTGAGTTACTATTAATAAACGAGGTGTACCCTAAAATATTGTTATTGTCATCTACATTTACCATATATGTATTACCTTTGTATGTTTCAACAACAATATAAAATTTGTGCCCATCCTCGCATAAAAATTCCATAGCCATTCCGCTACTTTTTTCTTGTGAGAAATTTACCGATAAAACTCTAATAAAATGGACATAATCATAATCACACAAAGGACATTTAATTTCAGCTTCTTCGATTTCATGTGGAATAAAATTTAGTCTTATAGTTTTTCCTATTAAATAATCGACAGAACATTTATAAAAATCAGCTAATTTGATTAAAGTTTCAGAGTTTGGTTCCCTTTCATTTTTTTCATAGCCAACGTAAGTTGTGTATGAGATCCCTAATTTTTCGGAAGCTTGTTTCATATTAAGATTAAGTTCTGTTCTAAGTTCTCTAAGTTTTTCTCCAAGCATATTTTTCCCTCCAATAAAACGATTTATTTGTTATAAATACAATACTCTAAATGAGTAAAAATGTCAAGCAAATAATTAAAATAATATTCATTTAGTGTAATTGCACAAAAATCTACAATACTCTTTGTGCGTAATTTACTTGTAAAAGATATTGACAAATACTCTTATTGCGTATATAATTAGCTTGTAAATACGCAATAAGAGTATTTTCGCTTAACACGATAAAGGAGGTGAGATTAGTGCTGTTTTTATATCCAAATATAGAAGCCGAAAGAGCAAGAGCTAATATGACACAAGAAGACCTTGCTAATAAGTTAAAAATTGAACGTAAAAGTTATTATAATTGGCAAACAAAAGGTAATATCCCTATTAATATACTTTTGAGTTTAGCTGATATTTTTAATTGTTCAACCGATTACTTATTAGGAAGAACTAACAATCCTTCTTGTTTCATAGAAGCTATCAGAAACTAACTTTGCCGAACAGCAGAAATCAGCTTAGGGGGTGAAGAAAAGACGGAAGTAATAATAATTTTAGGACTGCTAATGCTTTGCACAGCTTTTGTTTCAGCAGTATTAGCAATAAAAATAGTAGCCGCCCATTTGTATAAAACAATAGACAGCTACCTTAATAAGCACGACGCTCAAATTATGGATCTGATTAAGTGGGCAAAGGAGAATGAAAATTGAACAAGTTTTTAATGTTTGTAGTGTTTATTCTCAACGCAATTAGCTTACTTCTGCTGATTATAGCAATGCTTATCAAAGCAGGAGTTATCCGTTAAGAAAGAAGTATTCAAAAAGTATAATTAGAATTACTGATAATAGGAAAACCGCAATCAACGGCATTGAATATTTAGTAATTCCTAATATTAAAACTTTTATGTTTCGTGTTTTGTATGTATACATCTTTTTATCTAACGGTCTTAAAGGAATTCCTAAAGCACAACAACAATCATCATATTCTTTGTCGACTAATTTTGAAATGCTTTGAAAGTTAATTTTATCTAATGGAAGAGAAAATACATAGCTGAGTTTTCCACCTGCGATAAGTTTATTATCGGCAATAATATCTTCGCATTTTTCAACGGCTTGTTTAATTTCAGAAGTAATTTCCTTTTTGTACAAATGTTCTTCAAGCAGGTTGAATATGGGGAAAATCACTAATTCATATCGTTCTTTCAGATAGGTTTTGTTCTGTTCCTTTTTAAATAATATCCAAGAAAGAACCAAAGTGCATAAGGTTGAAACTGCGGATATTATTAAAGTCAACCACGATAAAATATCATTCATATTTATGCCTCCTTTCATAGTTAATCATAACATTTAAGGTCGTGTAAAGCAATAAAATATCGAAAAGCAGGAGAGAAAATGGCAAAACTTAAACTTATTGACACAAAGGACAGGTTTCTTCTTGAAATTGACGGAACAGAAATTCCGTATGTTACAAGCTATCAGATAACACGAACGGTCAGCGAGGTTGTACTGCTCAAACTGGCACTCAGCGTAGCTGATGTTGAATCAGTCGAAATCGTTTCAGACAAAATTACCAACGAAAAATAGGAGGCGAAAGTATGGACACGGATCAGATGAACAAAAAAATCAAAGAAATTATGGATAGCAGTGATGTCTATCTGCTTTCGGAAGATGCTGCAAAGGCTATTGGAGTTGCTCCGCAAAAGTTGCGTGAACAGGCAAAGGACGAACCCGAAAAATTGGGATTCAATGTAATTGTAGTCGGCACATCTATCCGTATTCCGAGAATACCGTTTCTCAATTATATTCTCGGTTCAAACCCGTTGAAAGGAGTGTAACAAATGCGGTTAAGAAATTACCCGACAAAAAGAAAACTGCTCAAAGATATTGAAAACCTCAGAGCAGAGAACAGACATCTCAGCATTGAACTGAGAAACGCAAGAACAGACCTTGCACTCGAAAAAACAGCGTCAAGCGGTTACAGGCACGAAAACCGAGAGCTAAAACGAAAACTCAAAGCCCTTGAAACACCTGAATCCGAATCCTTCGGTTTTGAATGTATGGGTGTTTCAAATGTCAACTGAAAAAGAAAAATCCGCTGAAGCTCTGCAAAGCCTCAACGGACAAAGAAAAATACCTTAATTAAATGATAGACAATTTTAAGCGAATTGTCAAGGAGGACTTTAATATGTCAGTAAAAATATCAGCTTTTGAAATTGAAAATGTAAAAAGAGTAAAGGCGGTTGCTTATGAACCGACCGAAAACGGACTTACCGTGTTGGGCGGTAAAAACGGACAGGGCAAGACATCTGTTCTTGACGCAATTGCGTGGGCTCTCGGCGGTAATCGTTTCGCTCCGTCTGCTCCGTACCGTGAGGGTTCAACGATTCCGCCACATCTTAAAATCAAGCTCTCAAACGGTATTGTTGTGGAGCGTAGCGGTAAGAACAGCAGTCTTAAAGTAATTGACACCGCAGGCAACAAAGGCGGACAGGCTTTGCTTGACGCATTTGTCAGTAACTTTGCTCTTGACCTGCCGAAATTTATGAATGCAACCGGCAAGGAAAAGGCTGACACGCTCCTGCAGATTATCGGTGTAGGCAACAGAGTTTACGAGCTTGAAACGCAGGAAACACAGGTGTATAACGAGCGCCGTGCTATCGGTCAGATTGCGGACCGAAAGGAAAAGTTTGCTGCCGAAATGCCTGAATACGAAGGCGTGCCGAACGAACCTGTGTCAGCCTCGGAACTTATCAACAAACAGCAGGAAATCCTTGCACGCAACGGCGAAAACAACCGCTTGAGAGCAGAGAAAGATAACCTTGAAAGCCGTGCCAACAACTTACAGAGCGAAATCAACAGGCTTAACGAGGATTTGAGAAAATACAATTCCGAGCTTACAAAAGTGCTTGCACAGCTTGAACAGAGCAGAAAGACCGTAGCCGAACTGCACGATGAAAGCACGGCAGAGCTTGAAAGAAACATTACCGAGATTGACGAAATCAACCGCAAAGTCAGAGCAAATCTCGATAAAGCAAAAGCTGATGAGGACGCAAAGGAATATTACCGCAAGTATGCCGATATGACGGCACAGCTTGAAGAAATCCGCAAAACAAAATATGACTTGCTCAACAACGCAAACTTGCCCCTTGACGGCTTGTCAGTTGAAAAGGGCGAGCTTACATATAACGGTTTCAAGTGGGACAACATGAGCGGTTCGGAACAGCTTCGTGTCGCTACGGCAATTGTTCGCAAGCTCAATCCCGAATGCGGATTTGTCCTGCTTGACAAGCTCGAACAAATGGATACCGACACACTCAAAGACTTTGCAAAATGGCTTGAATCAGAGGGATTGCAGGCTATTGCGACAAGAGTTTCAAACGGCGATGAATGTTCAATCATCATTGAGGACGGTTATATCAAGTCCGAAACAACCGCACCTGTTACAATAACACCGACTTGGACAGAAGGAGAGTTTTAATTATGGCTACAGCTAAAACAACAGCAAAAACAAATACAAATGAATGTGTAATCAAATGCAATCCGCACAGAGAGCTTGCTTGCGGTTATACCGATGTACAGGGGGTGAGATAATGAACATCACAAGAGGTAAAATCAAGTCGGCTCAAAAGGTTGTAATTTACGGTCCCGAGGGTATCGGCAAGTCAACCTTTGCTTCGCAGTTTCCGAATCCTCTGTTTATTGACACGGAGGGCAGTACAAAAAATCTTGATGTTGCGAGAATGGATAAGCCGACATCGTGGACCATGCTAAAGAGTCAGCTTGAATATATCAAAAGCAATCCGACTGTATGCAAGACGGTTGTTATTGATACAATCGACTGGGCAGAACAGCTTTGTATTGATGATATTTGCTCAAAATATGGTAAGAAAGGTATTGAAGATTTTGGTTACGGAAACGGCTATGTTTATGAAAAAGAGGAGTTCGGCAGATTTTTGAACAGCCTTGAAGATTTGATTGACAGAGGTATCAATGTTGTGCTCACCGCACACGCACAACTCCGCAAGTTTTCACAGCCTGATGAAATCGGTGAATATGACCGTTGGGAGCTAAAACTCGGCAAAAAGACTGCTTCACAGATTTCTCCGCTTGTAAAAGAATGGGCGGATATGGTGCTTTTCGCAAATTATAAAACAGTAGCGGTAGCGACCGACAAAGACGGCAGAAAGTACAAGGCACAGGGCGGAGGGAGAGTGATGTACACGCTTCATCACCCTTGTTGGGACGCAAAGAACCGTCACGGACTGCCCGAAGAAATGGACTTTAGCTACGCAGGCATTGCCCATATTTTTAATGATGTTGCACCTGTAAATAACGCTCCTGTTCCGCAGAATCCGATACCTCAGCCACCTAAGGCAGAGCCTGCGACACAGCCTGTACCACAACCTACGCAGATCGAAAAAGCTCCCGAGCCTGTACCGCCTGCACCTATGCCACAGAATGACAAGTCTGTCAATATTCCTGAGGGCATACCAAAAGCTCTTGCCGACCTTATGAGAGCTAACGGTGTTGATGAAAGCGAAATCAGACAGGCGGTGTTTACACAGGGACACTACCCTTACGATACACCGATTACAAACTATGACCCACGATTTATTAACGGTTGCCTTGTGGGAGCGTGGAATAAGGTATTCGAAGTGATACAGAGCAACCGTGACTTACCATTTGAATAAGAAAGGAAGATGCATAAATGGACAGAGAATTTGGTTGGAACGACGAAATAACCGAAGAGGGCGGAAATTATGAACCGCTCCCCGAGGGTGATTATGATTTTACAGTAGCAAAGGTTGAGCGTGCTCGCTCACAGGGTAAAGGTAAACTGCCGCCATGCAATATGGCGAAAGTGACTTTTGATGTGTGGGGAGCAGATGACAAGCGAGAAATTACAGTTAATTTCGTACTGCACTCCTCGCTTGAATGGAAGCTGTCACAGCTCTTTTTGTCTGTGTCAATGAAAAAGCACGGCGAACCGCTCCGTATGGACTGGACAGGCATTATCGGTAAAAAAGGTAAATGTCAGGTTATCATCCGCAAATATGTCAAGAATGACGGCACAGAGGGCGTAACAAATGACATCAAGTATTTCTATGCCTACGATGAGCAGGTGACAACGATATCGCCTGCCGTAGCACAGTCTGCACCTCAGCAGTATGTACAGCCTACATATCCGCCGCAGTATAACACACAGCCTGCAACGCCAAATACTGCGATGCCGAATAACTGGACACCGGGTAGCTTTTAATGCAACTTCGACCGTATCAGAATGAAGCAAAGAATGCCGTTTTCTCCGAGTGGGAAAGCGGCAATTTAAGAACATTACTTGTCTTGCCTACAGGCTGTGGCAAGACGATAGTTTTTGCAAAAATCACCGAAGAATGTGTCCGCCGAGGTGACAGGGTGCTGATACTTGCCCACCGTGGAGAATTGCTTGACCAAGCGGCGGACAAAATCCAAAAAGCAACAGGGCTTAATTCGTCAGTCGAAAAAGCCGAGCAAAGTTGCATAGGTTCGTGGAACAGGGTTGTTGTAGGCTCTGTACAGACGCTTATGCGTGAGAAAAGGCTGTCAAAATTTGACAGCGATTATTTTGACACAATCATCATTGATGAAGCACATCACTCAATCAGCGACAGCTATCAGCGTGTGCTTGAGCATTTTGACAATGCGAAAGTGTTGGGTGTTACCGCAACACCCGACCGAGGAGATATGAAAAATTTAGGAACAGTATTTGATTCGCTTGCGTATGAATACACGCTCCCTAAGGCTATTAAAGAGGGTTATCTGTCACCGATTAAAGCCGTAACAATACCGCTTACACTTGACCTTTCGGGAGTTGCCACACAGGCAGGAGATTTTAAAGCAAGCGACATTGACACGGCACTTGATCCGTATCTTTATCAGATTGCCGAGGAAATGAAAAAATACTGTAAAGACCGTAAAACTGTTGTGTTTTTACCTCTTGTAAAAACATCACAAAAATTTCGTGACATTTTGAATGAGAAAGGTTTTAAGGCGGCAGAAGTCAACGGTAACAGCGAGGACAGAGCAGAGATATTGCAGGACTTTGAAAACGATAAATACAATGTGTTGTGCAACTCAATGCTTTTAACCGAGGGTTGGGACTGCCCAAGTGTTGACTGCGTTGTCGTTTTAAGACCTACAAAGGTTCGGGGGCTTTACTGCCAAATGGTCGGCAGAGGAACAAGGCTTGCACCAAACAAGACGGAGCTTTTACTCCTTGATTTTTTATGGCATACAGAGCGACACGAACTTTGCAGACCTGCACATCTTATTTGCGACAATGAAGAAGTCGCACAAAAAATGACCGAAAACTTATCGGAACAGGCAGGCTGTCCGATTGATATTGAAGAAGCGGAGGAAAAAGCAAGCGAAGATGTTGTTGCTCAGCGTGAAGAAGCGCTTGCAAATCAGCTTGCGGAAATGCGAACACGCAAACGCAAACTTGTAGACCCCTTGCAATACGAAATGTCAATTCAGGCGCAGGACCTTGCAGGCTATGTTCCTGCATTCGGCTGGGAGTGTTCTCCGCCTACAGACAAACAGAAAGCAAAACTTGAAAAGCTCGGAATATTCCCCGATGAAATTCAGAGTGCCGGCAAAGCAAAACTTATTCTTGACAGGCTCGAAAAGCGAAGAATTGAGGGCTTAACCACACCTAAACAAATCCGTATGCTTGAAAGCAGAGGTTTTCAACACGTGGGTAAATGGCAGTTTGACGAAGCGTCAGCTTTGATTTCAAGGATTGCCGCAAACGGTTGGAGAACTCCGAAAAACATTAACCCGAAAACATATGTACCGCAAAGCGAGGTGAATACGGTTGGACTTACTTAATGCACTTGAATACATCAGTCCGTCAGAGCTTGACTACCAAGACTGGATAAATGTCGGAATGGCACTCAAACAAGAGGGGTACAGCGTAAAGGACTGGGACGATTGGAGCAGAGCAGACAACCGTTATCACAACGGTGAGTGTGAAAAGAAATGGCAGAGCTTTAACGGCTCTGCTTCACCTGTCACAGCAGGCACGATAATCCAAATGGCTAAAGACAGGGGGATGACTTTTCGTGAATCGAAAGAACTCGGCTGGAATGACGAAATTGCTTTTGAACAGGGCGATATCGGAGTAACAGCCTGTGAGGGTGTAAAGTTTCACGAGCCTGCAAACTGGAATCCTGTGAATGAAATTGTAACCTACCTTGAAACCCTCTTTGACAGCTCCGAAAATGTCGGCTATGTAACCGAAACTTGGGAGAAGAACGATAACGGCAAGGTTAAATATCTGCCTACAAAGGGCAGTTGTGACCGTACGGCAGGTGAGCTTATTGCCGCCCTCAACAATTGTGACGGTGATATTTCAAATGTATTCGGCGATTACAAACCCGAGGCAGGTGCGTGGATAAGGTTCAACCCATTGGACGGCAAGGGTGTTAAAAACGAGAATGTAACCGATTATCGTTACGCTCTGGTGGAATCTGATTGTATGGCTCTTGAGGAACAAAATGCAATCATCAGAGAGCTTGAATTGCCTGTTGCGGTACTTGTTTATTCGGGCGGAAAATCAGTCCACGCTATAGTTAAGATTGATGCCGCAAACTATGACGAGTACCGCAAAAGGGTTGATTATCTCTACAATGTATGCCATAAAAACGGCTTTGAAATTGACAAGCAGAACCGCAATCCGTCAAGGCTGAGCCGTATGCCCGGTGTTATCCGCAACGGCAAAAAGCAGTTTATCATTGACACCAATATCGGTAAATCCGATTTTGCCGAGTGGAAAGACTGGGTGGAGAGTATCAACGATGACCTGCCCGAGCTCGACAACCTTGCAGATTTTTTTGAAAATCCGCCCGAACTTGCGCCGCCGTTAATTGAGGGTGTTCTCCGACAGGGACATAAAATGTTGCTCGGAGGGCCCTCAAAAGCCGGCAAATCGTTCGGACTGATTGAATTGTGCATAGCAATAGCAGAGGGTACAGAATGGTTCGGCTTTAAGTGTGCGCAAGGCAATGTCTTGTATGTGAATCTTGAGCTTGACCGTGCGTCCTGTTTTCACAGATTCAAGGATGTATATGAAGCATTAGGACTTGAACCAAAAAACTTAAACAGAATTGATATTTGGAACTTGCGTGGCAAGTCCGTGCCTATGGATAAGTTAGCGCCTATGCTCATACGCAGAGCTTTAAAAGGCAACTTTATAGCTGTTGTGATTGACCCGATATACAAGGTTATCACAGGTGATGAGAACAGTGCTGACCAAATGGCACACTTTTGCAACCAGTTTGATAAGGTGTGTACCGAAATCGGTTGTGCGGTAATCTACTGTCACCACCACTCGAAAGGTGCTCAGGGCGGTAAAAAGTCAATGGACAGAGTTTCGGGCTCGGGTGTTTTCGCTCGTGACCCCGATGCACTCCTTGACCTTACAAGGCTTGAAATCAGCGAAGATTTGATGAAACAGCAAAAGGATGAAAGCACCTGTAAAATCTGCAAAGACTGGATAGGTCGCTTCAACAAAATCAGTGAAGTGTGTTCGCAGGATGATTTGGTAATGGCAAATAATATGATTGACATTGCACGCAAAACGCTTCCTGAACAGTCTTTTAAACTGATGATGTCGGATGTTGCCCGTGCCGAAAAAACCGTAAAAGGAATGTCAGCGTGGAGAATAGAGGGTACTCTGCGAGAGTTTCCGGCATTTGATGCACTTAACCTTTGGTTTGATTATCCAATACACAAATCGGACGCAACAGGTGTGTTGAAAGACTGTAATTTTGAGGGTGATTTTAACATCAAAGGCTCACCCTACAAAAAGAATTTCAGCAAGAAAAAAAGTGAATCGGAACGCAAGCAGGAACAAAACAATGCCCTCGAAACAGCGTTTAGCGGTGCTGAGGAAAACGGTCAGGCGAATGTAGCTGACTTAGCAGAATATATGGGAAAGTCCGAAAAAACGGTTAGACGATACATAAAAGAGCACGGCGGTTTTTGGGTAGACGGCGGTGAAGTAGGGCGAAAGGACACGGACAAAGTCGAATAATTTGTCCGTCTGTCCGAGGGACAAAGTCGATAAATTTTATGTCCCTGTCCGTGTCCCTAAGAGGGACAAAGTCGATAAAAAATCGAAAATGTCCCTCTCGGACAAAAACAGGGACAAAGTCGATAAATTATCGAGAATGTCCGAGGGACAGACAAAACTATATATACTACGTATATATAAACGGGGTCCGTTCCCTAAAGGTCACAGGGGTGAAGTAGTTGTGCAAAGCTTACGCACAACAACTCCTTCCCCTGACCTGTGACTAAAAGCAAAATTCAAAAATCAAAAGTAACTTTAATGCTTTAAAGGAGTGAAATATCAAAAATGGAATTTTTCATCGCGATGATACCGCCGACCGTAACTGCACAGGAACATAAGGTTATGGTAAAAAACGGCAAACCTATTTTTTACAATCCGCCCGAGGTGAAACAGGCAAGAGAAAAGCTCATGTCACATTTAGCAAAATTTAAACCGTCAGAACCGTACAAGTCGGGTGTCAGACTGATAACAAAGTGGTGCTTTCCTCGTGGTAAACATCAGGACGGCGAATATCGTATAACAAAACCTGACACGGACAATCTGCAAAAAATGCTAAAAGATTGTATGACCGCTCTCGGCTTTTGGTCTGATGACGCACTTGTTGCAAGTGAGATATGTGAAAAGTTTTGGGCAGAGGTTTCGGGTATTTACATCAAGGTGGAAGAACTGTGAATATCTCGGAAGTTAAACGCAACCTTGAAAGAGTTGTGCTGTACAATGGAGCAGAATACATTCTGAAAGGCTGTATCATCAGGCGGAATACAACGGGTCAGTTTTATTATCAAGCCGAACTTGCGGACACTAAAGCCAAAAGCTCGTTGATTGTAACTGCACTTGATAAGATTGACGAAAGGAGAGAGAGCATTGAAAGCGAGAATACCAGTTAAGCTGAAAAGAGAGGCTATGGCGGAGATTAACCGCCTTGCTGACAGGGAATATCAGAAGGTCAAGGACAAAGAAATTAATGACCTGACAAGGCGAATTTTTAAGACGATTGTATTTGCCTTGCATAAGGATTTTGGCTTTGGCAGGGACAGATGTGCGAAGGCACTAAAGTCGATGACCGAGATAATTGAACAATCCGACACTGACGAAGTGTTTTGGGAACATATCGACAGGGTTGTCATCGACAAGCTGAAACTTGAATTTGAGAAGCGGGACTACACAGATAACGGAAAAGTTGTTAATTTTGAAGGAGCAAGAAAGGGTCACGGAAAATGAATGAAACAGCCCTTGGTAAATATTATGATTTTTATGCCATCGATGAATATTATTGTGAAGATGACGAAGTTTTACCAAGACCTCACAAAGTTATCGGCAAACCTTGTGGAGCAAAAATTTACAAAAAGCATATATATTTTCATTGTCGAAGTATGTTGAGATAAGGAGTGATACAGAATGATAAATAAAATCAGACACGAATTGTTTTGTATTAAATGGCTTTGGAAAAACAGAAAGTGGGAAAATACAAGGCAGAAGTACAAGACTATGGAGAAAGATTGGGAAAGGAAGTGCAAAAATGATTGATTGCTCAAAAACAGAGAATTATCTTAGTGAAAGACTAAGAATGACGAAAAGGTCAAAGAATAAAGGGTGTGACATTAAATGCTCAGAATGTCCATTATCATATACAAATAACGGCGCATCTGAATTTATAAGCTGTATAACCTTTGAAATGCATTACCCTTTACAAGCTATTTCAATAGTTCAGCGGTGGAGTGATGAGCATCCGAAGAGGACTTATTTGAGTGAGTTTTTGAAGAATTATCCGAACGCTCCGCTTGAAGATGACGGAACACCCGAAATATGCCTCAGTAGCTTAGGATTGACGAACTATAATGGATGCAGAAACGGCATTACTTGTTCGGAATGTTGGAATCAGCCTGTTGAGGACGGTGAAAGTGAATGAGAATCTATCAGTGTGATTGTTGTAACAAAGTTATCGCAGATCCGTACACAGTTAAAATGAAGGAATTTTATGTAGGGGTTAATACTGATTGCCTTAACCTTATCGGGATTGCAATTCCTGTTAAAATCAAGAGAAAAATAAAAATATATCTATGTGATGATTGTTACAAAGGCTTACATCTTATTGCCGAAAAAAAGGAGCGTGAAAACAATGATTGAAAAAGAATTAAAAATCTGTGAGGTATCCGGTGATTATGCTTTGGATATACCGTTCGCAGACGGTAGTGTAAACACGATATACTTTAATTCAAAACGAAATGCCGAAACAGTTAAGCATATTATCGAAGTTGACGGTAGTAAACCCAACGAAGCAACCGTGTGTGATATGCAAGAGATTAAGCACGGAAGTTGGGAATATGACAGCGAGGGTGTCGGTTATGCAAATTATTTATGTTCTGAGTGTGGCAACTTTCTCACTTTTTACGAGGACATTGATTTGTATCCATATTGTCCCTATTGCGGTGCAAAAATGGATAAGGAGTGTGAAAAATAATGGCATTCCCAGAAAAGCTAAAAACGTTAAGACTTAAAAATGGATTAACGCAAGATGAGTTGGGTGAAAAGCTCTATTTGAGCAGAACAAGTATATCTTACTATGAGCAGGGAAAATTTGAGCCTAATATCGAAACCATAATAGCTGTAGCGGATTTATTTAACATCACAACAGATGAATTGTTGAAGTGAGGTGTGAACACAATGACAAACTTTGAAAAAATCAAACAGATGAGCGTTGAGAATATGGCGGAAATGTTGCTTGATGAAAGTGAAAAACATTTTACATACTGCAACCATTGTTCACATCAAAGTTTTTATGCACCGCATTGTACATCTAGTAACCTTCGAATAGATTGCATACATGCAGTCAAAAAATGGCTTGAAAGTGAGGCAGAAGAATGAAAGGCGTTAAAAATATCACCGTTAATTACGATAACGGCGAAACAGAAACCTTAAATAAAGGTGTAGTTGTTGGTTTTGATGAAATCGACAATGAAGAAGAAACTATCAAAGTCAGATATCGTATGTGCGATATTAAAGGCGAGGATTTGTATTTGATTGTAAACGCAGTTATTGCGTTGGCACATAAACTTGGTATGCTTGACGAGGAGGAGCGTGATGCGGATTGACGGTTAAAGATTATTTATATTCGGTCAGGGTTTCGGATAAGCTGATCAGAACGAAAGAACACGAGCTGTCGAAACTTAGGCTGAATATTGCACAAGTATCGGTTAAGCAGAACGAGCCTGTTAAGACATCGGGAGTGAATGACCCTATGCGGATTGTGGACAAAATTGCAGACCTTCAGGCTGAAATCAATCGGGAAATTGACAATCTTGTGCGGTTGAAAACTGAAATCCGCAGTAAAATCAACGCACTTGACGATTACCGTTACATTGCAATTTTGACCGAGTATTACATAAATTGTCAGAGGTGGGAGGATATTGCCGAGAGTATGGAAATGAGCGTAAGGCATACCCTGAGATTGCACGGCGAAGCGTTACAGGCATTCCGAAAAAAGTTCGATTTCTCGTAAAATTATTTTGAAATGTCATTGAATGTCACCCTTACCCTGCGTATAATGGTATTATAAAAGTTTGACAAACAGGACATATATAGAACTCCTAAGATAAAAATTACACAGACCGCTCATAGTTCCAGCTGTGGGCGGTTTTGTGTTGTGAGGGAAAAGAAAGGGCGGTGATACCGTGAAAGACAAATTAAATGCAAGACAGAGGAAGTTTGCGGAATATTATGCGCAGAGCGGTAACACCGTTCAGAGTGCGATACAGGCAGGATATTCAGAAAATTACGCAAACGCAAGAGCGTATGAATTGTTGGAGAATGTTGGAGTTTCAAAATACATCAAGGAGCTTTCCGATAAGCTTAAAGATGAGCGCATTATGAGTGCAAAGGACAGACAGGTTGCTTTGTCCGACATTGCAAGGAATGACGGGCAGGACACCTCCGACAGAATCAGGGCGATTGACACGCTCAACAAGATGACGGGTGAATACACCGTTAAGGTTGATGCGAAAGTTGAGCAGTCCGAAAAGCTATCCGATGTGTTCAGACAGTTGGGCGGTGAGGGGCTGAGTGAGTAACAAATTTCCGTTGTCACAAAAGTATATCGACTTTATCAACACAACAAATGTGTCGGCTGAATTTCTTGAAGGCACTACAGCCTCAGGAAAAACAACAGTCGGAGCAGGTGTTAAGTTTATGCGAATGGTGTCGCAGTCGCCGAAGAAGCTTCACGCAATTGCCGCCAAAACTACGGGCAAGGCTGAGGAAACTATAATTCAACAGGACAACGGTATTCTCGACTTGCACCGCAACGCTGTCTATTGTGGTAACGGCGACAAGGATTACAAGCTGCCGCATATCAAGTTTGAGGGCAAAATCATCTATATTCTCGGTTACAGCAGTCGGGATAAATGGGAAATGGTTCTCGGTGCGCAGTTTGGGTGCGTTTATATTGACGAAATCAACACCGCCGATATCGAGTTTATCCGAGAGATGTCAACCCGTAATGACTATATGCTTGCAACGCTGAATCCCGATGATCCGAGCCTGCCTGTGTATAAGGAGTTTGTCAACCGCTCCCGTCCTTTTAAAAAATATGAAAACGATGTTCCTCCCGAGATTACGGCGGAGCTTACCGAAGAACCTGTACCGAATTGGCGGTATTGGTTCTTTTCTTTTGCCGACAATTTAAGTCTTACACCCGAACAGATTGAAAAGAAAAAGAACTCTGCGCCGAAAGGTACAAAGCTCTATAAAAATAAAATCTTAGGTTTGCGAGGCAGAGCAACAGGTCTTGTGTTCCCGAATTTTGAGAGGGCAAGACATATCAAATCAAAAGAGTGGGCAGGAAAGTTTTTGAACTGTAACCGCAAGTCGGAACACTTTGTTCAGTTCACCGCAGGTCTTGATACCGCCTATTCGCAGAAGTCGCCTGACACTATCGCAATGACATTTTACGGCATTACCAATCACGGCAAGTGTGTTCAGCTTGATGAAAGAGTTTATAACAACGCTGAAATGCAAATGCCTATTGCCCCGAGTGACACGGTGAAGAATTTTATTGATTTTCTTGACCGCAACCGTGATGAATGGGGCTTTGCACGCACGGCTTTTATTGACAGCGCCGACCAAGCGACTATTACCGAATTTCAAAAGTATAAGCGACAGCACGGCTGTGTCTATGACTTTGCAAATGCATGGAAGAAAACGAAGATTATCGACCGAATCAATCTTGTACTCGGCTGGCTTGCCACCGACTGTTATTTTGTGCTTGAACATTGTAAAAACACGATTGCCGAGTTTGAAATTTACAGCTGGCGAGAGGATAAAGACAATACACCCGAGGACGGTCACGACCATTGCATTAACAGCGGTCAATATGCGTGGCTACCGTTTAAAAATATTATTGGAAGTGAAATAAATGGGGCTGATTAACAGAATGGCTGAATCTGTCAGATCTGGAATTAAAAACTTTTTGCAGATTACTCCTGCAAGCGACAAAACAATTACCGTTACCGAAACAAGCAATCATCTGACCGAGTGCTTTATCAATCGCATTTGGTATTGGGGCAACAGCAGACAGCTTGCGGAGCTGTACAGGCAGATTGATACAAACAAAACTATGTTTTGGGCGGCAAAAAGCACAAAGGGGCTTGAAATCCGTAAAATACACACGGGCTTGCCGGCACTCATCTGTGAAACGCTTGTGAATATCGTAATTGCCGACTACAACGGCACAGATGTTACAAGCAAAAATTCAACCGCTTATGCTGAGCGTTGGGAAGACATTGAAAAGCAGAACAAGCTATCCGACACGGTTAAGCAAATGCTCCGTGACCTATGTGTTGTCGGTGACGGTGCTTTTAAGGTCAGCTTTGACACGGCTGTATCAGATGTTCCGATTGTTGAATGGTATCCTGCCGAAAACATCGACTTTACATATGTGCGTGGCAGAATCCGAGAGGTTAAGTTTTACTCCGATTACACGCAAAAACACCGCCGTTACCGCTTTGAAGAAACATACGGTTACGGCTATATTCACTATGCTTTGTATGATGACAACGGCAAAGAGATTGACCTGCACACGGTTGACGCTCTTTCATGGATTGATTCAAAGGGCGTTACATTTGACGAATCATATATGTGGGCTGTACCTGTCCTTTACGGCAAATCGTGCCACAAGGGCAGAGGTGCGGGCATTATCGGCATAAAAACAGACGCTTTCGACAGCCTTGATGAAGTGTGGTCACAGTGGATGGACGCACTCAGAGCCTGCCGAACAAAGCAGTATGTGCCTAATTGCCTTGTTCCGAGAAATCCCGAAACCTGTCAGCCGATATCGCCAAATCCGTTTGACAACCGATTTATCACCGTGGGCAACGATATGTCTGAAAACGGCAACGGCAACAGAATTTACACCGAAAGTCCGCAGATTCAGCACGAAAGCTATTTGAGTTCATACATTACTGCTCTCGACCTCTGCTTACAGGGCATTATATCGCCGTCAACTCTCGGCATTGATACGAAGAAGCTTGATAATGCAGACGCTCAGCGTGAAAAGGAAAAGACAACCCTTTACACAAGGCAGAACCTTGTAAAAATTACGCAGAACGCACTTCAAAGCCTTGTTGCAGTTGTACTCAATGCAGACGGTGAACTTAACGGCAATGGTATTGTTGAGGGCTTGGAAGTATCCGTAAACTTCGGCGAATATGCAAATCCGAGCTTTGAAAGTCAGGTTGAAACCGTGTCAAAAGCAAGACAGGGCGGTTTGATGTCAGTTGAAACCTCGGTTGACGAGCTTTACGGCGACAGCAAGTCGGAGGATTGGAAAGCCGAAGAGGTGCAGAGAATTAAGGAAGAACAGGGCATTGCAGGCGAAGAAGAAAAATCGGAGCTTGACGATGTGGACCTTACCGACACGGGCAATGAACCCGAAGATATCGCAAATCAGGACGATGACAGCAAATGGGTAAGCAATGAGTGATTACAACATTAAAGAGGCTTTTGAGAGAATTGAAAACGAGCTTATCGACAGCATGATGAGAAATTTCAGCTGTCACAGAGCCGAAGAAACCAAAGAGGGTTACAACTGGACACAATGGCAGGCTGAACAGCTCAAAAGTCTTGAAGAGTACCGCAAGCACAACGCAAAGAAATTCGGCAAGCGTTTCAAAACCATTAACGGCAAGGCTGAAGAGATGATTCGCACCGCCAAAGCTGACGGAAATGCAAGTCAGGAGGCAGAAATTCTTGAAGCTGTCAAGGACGGTTTCAAAGCCCCGAAAAAGCCGTCAACACACAGCACAGCCGAGTTTTTTAAGGTGAATGACCGTAAACTTGACGCACTCATAAAATCGACCACAGACGATTTAAAGAGGGCAGAAACGGCGGTTTTGCGTATGAGCAACGACAAGTACCGCAAGGCGATTTTTAACGCACAGGTTGCAATGAACACGGGTGCGGTTACATACGAAAAAGCCGTTGATATGGCTTGTAAAGATATGCTCAACGCAGGTCTTAATTGTGTGGAATACAAGAACGGTGCAAGACACACGCTCTCGGATTATGCGGATATGGCGGTTAAAACAGCCAACAAAAGAGCCTATCTGCGTGGTGAGGGCGAAAAGCGAGCCGAATGGGGAGTATCCCTTGTTGTTGTGAATTCAAGACAGGGCGGTTGCCCCGATTGTGCAAAGTATATCGGCAAGGTGTTTATTGACGATGTGTATTCAAACGGCAAGAAGTCTGACGGCAATTATCCTCTGCTGTCAACCGCAATCAAGAACGGTTTGTTTCATCCGAGATGTAAGGACAGCACAAGTACGTATTATCCCGAACTTGATGATTTGGACGCACCGTTGTCTGAAGATGAAATCAAAGAGCTTGACCGTCAGCGAGGAATTGAGGAAAAACAGCAGTATGCACAGCGTCAGGCAGAACGCTTTGACCGCCGTGCCGAATACAGCCTTGATGAGGACAATAAACGCATTGCCCAAACCCGAGCCGATGAGTGGCACGATAGGGCGAATACGCTTGAAGAAAAGGCGAAAAAAGCAGAGAGTGTTAATAAAATCACCGCTGAATCTGTTGCAAAATCGGGTAAAAGTGGTATAATAAAAGAGAAAAGTAAAAAGCCTATTACTCCGATAACCGATAAAGCTATCAGTCGTATTCCTAAAGTTGATATTGAAGGTTATACAGAAGAGCAGTGTTTGGAAATTCAAAAACAACACAAGGAACTTTTGAAATTTTCAAAAGAACAAAATGAAAATAAAGAAGTTGCCTTCGTGTTAAAAAATGATGTGTCCAAAATGATTACAGAGCCTATTAAAGGAACTGATGAAAAAATAGATTTTGGATCAGCACTTCAAGGCAAAGATTTATTTGTTATGCACAATCACCCGAGAAACAGCAGTTATTCTTTAAATGATATTATCGAATTTATTAAGAATGATAGTATAAAAACATTTACTATTGTGAAAAACGATGGCAACATTGAAGTATTAACAAAGTTGAAAGGATACGACAGACTATCACTTTTAACAGAGTTACAACGAATGGGAAAAAAGAGGATAAAAACAGGTTCTGATAGTGAATACAGAAAGGTTATTGATAAATTTTTAAGTAAACATCAAGAAGGAGGTTTATTTGAATGGAAGAAATAAACAAATCTGTTTTAGATGGTTCTAACGAAGAAGCTTCAAAACGTCTTGACGAAATAATTAAAGAACTTGAAAAACAAAGAAACAAAAGCTAACCGCTCCGTAAAAAGGGCGGTTTTGTTGTTTAACTTGCCGAGAATATGTTCAGAGCAAGAAAAACGGCTTGTTCACGGCATTGCTTAACTTGCCTGTAACTTGCCGTAACAGAACTAAATACATCAAATCAGCACTTTGAGAAATCAGAGTGCTTTTTTATTGCATTTAAACCCGTCGATTTCGACCGGTTTAGAAAGGTGGTGACAGAATGAAAATCAGAGTAACAACAGCATTTAACGACAGGCAGAACGGCTATGTAACCCGACCTGTGAATGAAGTTTTTGAATGTTCCGAGCAGAGAGCAAAGGAACTCATTGACGGCGGTTTTGCAGAAGAGGTCAAGTCTGACGTTCCCAAAAAGCCGAGAGCCAAAGCGGTTAAAACAGAAAAAGCAGATTAAGCGCTTTACGAATATGTAAGGTGCTTTTTTATTGTCCGAAGACATTAAACTACGGGAGACACCGTGCAAAACTGAAACAGAGAGACACTCTATAAACTGATTACGGGAGACACCCGAAAAACTGAAAGGATATGAAAAAATGGCAGAACCAAATCCAACACCAACCCCCAATGAACCGACACCTGCACTGCAGGGAACTCCACAGGGAAACGCTCCTGCCTTTGATTATGACAAGCTCGCAAGCCTTATTACAGGCAAACAGAGCGTGACAGAGGACACCGTTTTGAAGTCATATTTTAAGGAGCAGGGATTGTCAGCCGATGAGATGAAAGAGGCTATCGGTGCTTTTAAAAAGCAGAAAGCCAAGAACACTCCCGACTTTGCAAAAATGCAGTCGGAAGTTGAATCTGCAAACAACGCAAAGCTTATGGCAGAAGTCAACCAGTCGGCAACCCTCGAAGCCGTAAAACAGGGCGTTGACATTGCAACCGTTCCGTATGTGCTTAAAATTGCAGACTTTTCAAAGGCTGTGACAGATGGCAAGGTCAATGCGGAAAAGCTGACAGAGGCTGTTAAAAAGGTGCTTGATGATATCCCAGCACTCAAGGGCAAACCTGCCGAGAACGGCACAGGAGTTAAGAAAATCGGCGGTGACGGTAACGGCAACAAAAATTTAACAGAAGATGCCTTAAGAGGAATTTTCGGCATCAAATCGAAAAAGTAAGAAAAGAGGTAAATAATTATGGCAGTATTAGAATACGCAACTATTTTCAGTAATGTTTTAAGAGAATTGTACGGTCAAGCCCTTACTTGTGATGACCTTTACCAATCAAACTCTGACATTCAGATTATCAACGGTAAGGATATTAAAATCCCGAAACTCTCGGTCAGCGGTTATAAAGACCATACACGAGGTGCAGGCGGTTTTAATTCGGGTACATATTCAAACGGTTACGAAACCAAAACCCTTGACCACGACAGAGATATTGAGTTTGCTATTGACCCTATTGATGTTGACGAAACAAATATGGTAGTAACTATCGCAAATATTCAGACACGCTTTGAAAAAACACAGGCTATACCTGAACTCGACTGTTATACTTACAGCAAGATTTATACAGAAGCTAAGCGAGTTGGTGCAACAGTAAAAACTACTGCATTAACTGCGGCGAATGTGCTTGCAGATTTTGATGATAACCTTGAGGCTTTTGCCGAAGCAGGTGTACCGCTCGACAGGGTTATTCTTTATGCAACACCACAGTACAAAAAGCTTTTGAAGAATGCAGAGGGTATTCAGAGAACACTTGAAATCAGTTCCGCAAAGGGCATTGACCGCCGTGTTCGTTCCGTTGATGATATTGATAAGATTGTAGAAGTGCCAAGCTCAAGAATGAAGTCTTTGTTTGATTTTACAAACGGTTGTGTTGCTGACAGCTCAGCTAAGCAGATTGACTATATTCTTATTGACCCAGAAGCACAGGTATCAAGAGTTAAGTATTCATATATCAATGTCTATACTCCGCGTTCTGACAGCCGAACAGCTGATAATTATATATATCAGAACAGAAAAGTCAATGGTACTTTTGCCATTGATGAACTTATGAAGCAGGGCGTAATCATTCACGCAGAGGCTTAAAGCGAGGTGAGCAAAAATGAAAGCAATTAAAGACAATAAGTCATATACAGTCAATACAGATGAGGAAGCTAAGACTTATGTATCTCGTGGTTATGATATTCAGGACGACAATGGTGAAATCAAAGAATACGGCTTAGGCAAGAAAATTTCTGTTGATGATTACAATACTTTGAAGAAAGAAAATTCAAAGCTCAAAGCCGAAAACAAAAAACTTAAAGAGAATATCAAATCAGACACAAAGGAGTAAATCTATGTTTGCGGATTACATTGAACATCAGGGCGGAGATGAAAACAGCATTATCTCTGCCGAACACATTGATGTTCTGACTTTTAACCGCATTGATTTTGAAAAACTTTCGGAAATGCAGAAGAGAATCATCAGCAGAGTGCATAGCAGACTTACTGCTTTTGAAGAAGAAAATGCCGATATGATTTCTTCCTATCTGAAAAGCTATTCAATCAACGGCACATCAATGGAATTTGGCGCAAGCTGGAATTTAATGTGTATCAGCGGAGTGGCAATTCCTGCCGACCTCTATGCGTTGCTAAAATCAACAGGACTTTGTTATCCTGCAATCTGAAAGGTGCGTGAAAACCGTGAAATTTCCGTCACTTGTAAAAAAGCAGTTCTGCAAAACTCCTGTCGAGGTCACAATCTACGGTGAGGGTGTTACCGAAGACGGAGCACCCCTGACCGTGTTTGAATGCAAAAATCTGTATCCCTCCGACAGCTTGTACCCGTCAGCAACCCTGCACGGTGGCTCTGCCTTGTGTAATATGCAGTCAAAGGCAAAGACGGTCTATACCAAAGAGCAGAAAATTGTTCAGGTGTCGGCTGTCTTGCTTTTTGACGGCGATATTGTCCCCGACAGCCCGAATTTAAGTGGTGGCTTTGTAATCCTTGACGGCGTAAAGAGAAATATTGTGCAGAGCATTAAACACCGCAACCCTGACGGTACAGTTAATTTTACGGAATTGGATGTGATTTAATGGGATTTTCGGTATCATCAAAAATCAAACTCAACATGCCTGTTGTAAAACAGCTTGATAAGGCAAAGCAACAGGCTCTTGAACAGACAGGTGATGCACTTCTTACACAGGTGAAAAACACGCAGGTAATGCCGTTTGATACGGGTAACCTTCAGAACGAAAATACCTTTGTCGATTACGCTCAGATCCGGAACGGCACGGTGAAAATCGTGTCAAGCACTCCGTATGCAAGGCGGTTGTATTTTCATCCCGAGTATAATTTCAGCCGTAAGGAAAACATTGCCGCCGGCGGTAAATGGTTCTCACCGTGGCTTGAGGGCGGTACACGGCAGAATTTTTGCAGTCTGGCATTTGTGAGATTATACAGAAAGGAAGCAGGACTTTGATTTACTTATCGGACATCAGAGATTGGCTCAAAAGCGTTACCTCAGCCGAGCATTACTACATAGGTAAACTCGACAATAAGCAGGATAAGTCAATCGGTGTGTATTCATTAAAGCAGTCGGGAACACCCACAAGGGCAATCGGCGGTGAAAGTACCTACGATACAATAAGCGTGTCTTTGCTTATCCATTACACCGACAACACAAGAGAAACCGAGGAGTTTGCACGCAGACTTTACGAAACGCTTTACGGCATTAAAAATGTTGAAATTAAGGAACACAAAATCTATATAATCGAACTGCTCACGGAAGAACCCGTTGATGTGGGAACAGACGGCAAGGGTGTGTATGAGCAGGTCATTGAAGTTAAATTTTATTACGAAAGGAAGTAATTTTATGGCAAAAGTTGAATCGGGAGTATTCCCGTGCTATGAAAATCAGTTTGCGGTTGGCAAGGCAGGAACAGAATCCGCCACGACAAATATTGCTAACTGCGAAGAATTTTCTGTTGCATTTGACAACGGTGTCGAGGAATGGACAGCCTTTGAAAACGAGGGCTGGAAGTCAAGGCTTATGACAGCAAAGTCAATCACAATTTCGGTAAAGGGCAAGCGTACAATCGGTGACGCAGGCAATGACCAGATTGCCACCCTTGCATTTGAAAACGGCAGAAAGGCAGAAGTTTCGTTTATGTGGACCTTCCCCAACGGTGCAACCGTCCTCTTTAAAAATGCAGTTGTATCCGTTACATCAAACGGTGCAGGCGCAAGTACGGGTGTTGCTCCGCTTGAATTTGAAGTTATGTCAAACGGCAAACCCGTATATACAGCAGCCGCTTAAAAAAACGAAAGGAATGAACAATTATGTCAAAGCTAATTGATATTACAGACAAACTTAATTTTGAGGAAAAGCCGATTGTAAAGGTAAAGGACACGGAACTTGTTATTAACAATGACGCAGTGTCAATGCTCAAAGTTGCGGCAATTTTTGAGGACGGCAACGGTAAAAGTAAAGATGTTACCGAAATGTATCATCTTCTTTTTGATGAATCCGAGAGAGAAAAGATTGAAAAGTTAAAGCTGAATATGCACGATTTCAACGCCCTTATCAGCGAATCTACCAAAATTGCAACAGGTGATTTGACTGACGAGGGGGAAGCTCAGACCCCGGCTACGACCTGATTGATGACTTTGATTTAATCGTGTCGAGCTTTCGCTCGGAGTACGGGGTCAGCATTTATTCAAAGGACTTTGCTAAAATGAGTTGGAATGAGTTCTGCTCACTTCTGCAAGGCTTAGGACCCGAAACACCGCTTGCAAGAACGGTTCAAATTCGCCTTGAAACCGACAAAGAGGTCTTGAAAAACTTTACTTCGTCACAGCATAAAATCCGCAACAAATGGCGGTCAAGAAATGTAAAGCACTATTCAGACGAAGATATGAACACCGTTCTTGCAGAATTTCAAAACTTTTTTGCCAATCTGTAAATTTGTACATAATTTTCACTGTATCTACAAAATTCTTGACAATGTTAATACATAGTGATAAAATGTAACATACACTAACAAATTTATTAAGGAGAGTGTATGTTTATGAAATGTCCACATTGCGGGAACGAATTAAAGGACGATGCAAAATTTTGTGACAAGTGCGGTGCAGGCTTTGGCGGAAACGATTCAACCTCGGCAACCGTAAATCCTGCAAATGCGAAGAAGAAAATTTACAAGCGTTGGTATTTTTGGGTTATTATCGTTGTTGCTATTATGATTGTTGGCGGTGTAAACGGTGCAATTAACGGTAACAGCAGTTCAAACAAATCAAAGCAGGAAACTACTGTTGCAAATCAGAGTTCAGAAAAAGCAACTGAAAAAGCGACAGAAGCACCGACCACAAAAGAAGTTGCAACAGAAAAGCCTACTAAAGACCCGAAGAAGGTTGAAAAAGAATTTAAAGACGGTTGCAAAACAATCGACTTTAAAACTCTTTCAAGAAACCCTGACAAGTACAAAGGTAATGACTACAAGTTTGAAGGTCAGATTATTCAGGTTCAGGAAGGCTGGGGCGATTCGGTTGACCTGAGAATCAATATAACCAAAGAAGAAAATGAGTATCTTGATGAACCATTGTGGACTGATACAATCTACGCAACTGTAGAAATTCCTGACGGTGCGGACAAACTCCTTGAAGATGATGTAATTACATTCTGGGGAACTTGTGACGGCGACTATACATATGAAACCGTAATGGGCAACAATGTGTCACTTCCGAAAATCGACATCAAATACTACGAACTCAACAAATAAAACAAAAAGCCACTCCAAACGGGGTGGCTGTTCTTTTGCAAAATTTTATTAGCGTACATCATAACGGTGTGCGCTGTTTTTATGCCTGTTTTTAAAGAATCTAAAACGAAAGGAAGTGGTGAATATGGCGACAAAGGCGGGTGAAATTGAGCTTGATGTCAGGCTGACAGGTGATGATATTTCCAAAACATTGCATAAGATTTCCGATTCAATTACAAAAAAGTTTGATTCGGCATTTTCAAGTCTTTCAAAAGATTTTGAAAATGTAAGCACTGATATGAAACAGTCCTTTTCAAAGGTTTCGGAGGGCGTTTCTCAGAAAACCGAGAAAGAGTTTTCAAACATCAAAGGCAGCGGTGAGCAGTTAAGCAATTCGGTTTCATCCTCGTTTAAGAAAATCGGTGCGGCTGTGGTTGCCGCTTTTTCTGTTGCAAAAATCAAGGAGTTCGGTCAGCAGTGCATTGAATCGGCTGCGGAAGTCAATGCGGCAAATTCACAGTTTGAGCAGACTTTCGGCACAATGCAGTCACAGGCAGAATCAGCCATTCAGAGCGTTGCCAATCAGAGCGGTATTCTTGAAACCCGATTACAAGGTGTCGGCACAAGCATTTATGCCTTTGCGAAAACTACGGGTATGGACAGTTCAAGTGCTTTGGGTATGATGCAGGAGGCTTTACAGGTAACAGCCGACAGTGCCGCATATTACGATCGTTCGCTTGAAGACACCGCAGAAAGCCTGAAATCGTTTCTCAAAGGCAACTTTGAAAATGATGCCGCACTCGGTTTGTCCTGTACTGAAACCACACGAAATGCGGCGGCTAATAAGCTGTATGGCAAGTCATTTACGGATTTGTCGGAATCGCAGAAACAGCTCACGCTTTTGCAAATGGTCAAGGACGCTAATCAGCTTTCGGGTGCTATGGGACAGGCAAGCCGTGAAGCAGACGGTTGGGAGAATGTAACGGGCAACCTCAGAGAAAGTTGGAAACAGCTCCTTGCCGTAGTCGGTCAGCCTATTCTTCAGGTGGCAACTCTGGTTGTAAAGCGGTTGAGTTCCGCACTTGCGACTTTAACGGAATATGCCAAAGGTGCGGTTGAATCGCTTTCAAAGGTCTTCGGCTGGGATACAGGCAACAACACCGCAAGCAATATCAAATCTGCGTCAGATTCTGCCAAAAGCCTTACGGATACGGCAGATGACAGTTCAAAGTCACTTGATAATGTTCAGAAAAGTTCTGAAAAGGCAAAGAGAAGTGTTGCGGGCTTTGATAAGCTGAATGTGCTTTCAAGTACCGATAGTTCTTCAAAGTCAGATACATCTTCATCAAAAAGCTCATCGGGCGGACCTGTTGCAAAGAATGTTGTCAAGGACACAAGCAAAAACCTTTCGGGGGCATTCAAAAATCTATACGAAAAAAGCGGATTCAAAGGCTTTGTCGAGAATGTACAGAAAGGTATTAACAAGGTTGATTGGTCAGCTATAGGCAAGAACTGCAAGACTGTTTTTGATAATGCTGTTCCCATAGTTCAAAAGGCATTCGGCACAATGCAAAAGGTCGGTTCTGCAAAACTCGGGGCAATCGGCTCTGCATTCGGAGCGGTTGCGACAATCGGCGGAAAGTCGTTTCAGACCATTTCAGGCGGTGTTGCTAAGTGGATTTCAAAAGACAGGGAAAAGATTATCGGCTTTATCGACACCATAGGTAACAATCTTACAAACGGCTATAACAACCTTTCAACCTTTTTTGATAATTTCGGTACACTTGCAGGCAATGCAATTGACAATGTTCGCCCTCAAATGGAAGAATCAATTTCCAATCTTTTAAGCGGTCTTACAACCTTTGCGGGCTCAGTCGGCGAAGTTGTTTCGGGTGCGTTTTCAACTGCAACCGAAAGCCTTGTTGAATGGACTGAAAATGACGGTGCAACAATCACTGAATTTCTCGAAAATTTACAATTGCAGTTTGCAGATGTGTTTAACTTTATCGGTCAGATTTTCGGAGATATCGGAACAATTATCAGTAATTGGTGGAACGGCAACGGACAGCAGATTTTTCAGAATATCTGCAATATGTTCACCAACATCGGCACAACCCTGATGAATGTTTACAATCAATGGATTAAGCCTGCGTGGGATTTTATCGTAGCAATCGTAAAATCAGCTTGGGAAAACTGGTTGAAGCCTGTTTTTGAGGGTGCAATAAACTTCTTCGGTAAGGTTGCAGACTGTGTTTCAACCGTGTGGAATAACTTCCTGTCACCGTTTGTAAACTGGCTTGTCAGTTTTTGGGGACCTATATTTCAGAATGTTTTCAATGCCGTAAAAAGAGTGTTTGATAATGTGTTTACATTTATCGGTGGGTTGGTTACCTCTATACAGAAAACATTCGGCGGTCTTATTGACTTTATCACAGGTGTTTTTTCGGGAGATTGGAAAAAAGCTTGGCAAGGTATTTACGACTTTTTCAAAGGTATTTGGGATGGTATTTGTGCCGTGTTTAGATTTATTGTAAATGCTATCATTGACGGTATTAACGGCTTGTGGACGGGTATTTATAACTTTGTTTCCGGTGTTATCAATGCAATCGGCGGAATTGCAGGGGCAATTGGTTCTGTCATCGGGCAGGATTGGAGCTTTTCAATGCCTGAAAATCCGCCTCTCATTCCGAGATTTGAAGAACCCACAGAATCACCTGCACGAAAATTTGCAAAAGGCGGTATTGTTAAAGCGCCGACACTTGCTGTTGTCGGCGATAACGCAGGCGCTAACAGCGGTAACCCTGAGGTTATTTCCCCTCTTAACAAGTTACAGGGTATGCTCGACAATTCGGGCGGTCAGGATACCGTGATTCTCACACAAATTCTTGACCTGCTTAAACGCATTTATGAAATGTTCATTATCTTCCGCAACAACGGCGGCAACACTTATTTGTTTACTGCCGAGCTTGAGGGTTCAACGCTCTTTGAAGAAATGGTAAGACAGGATGAGCTTTACAGACGCAGACACAACGGTAAATCCGCATTTGCATAAAGGGGGGATGATATGTCAAATTATAACGGCTATTTGCTTAAATTCGGCAACAACATAATGCCGAATAAGTACATTACCGCATTTTCATCAACTCCGAATCAGCGACTTGAAACTTCTGCGGAACGAGATCAGAACGGTACGCTTCAAAGGGCAACGCTGCCAAATTACAAAACAAAAATTTCGTTTTCAACTCACATTCTTCATCTTGACGAAAAGATTGATTTTCAGTCGATTATCAACCTCTCAATGGCGAATAAGTTACAGAGGAAGTGCAGGGTAACTTATTGGAACGATGAAACGAACAGCTATTACACCTCTTATTTTTATATTCCCGATATTGAATATACCGTAATGAATGCCGAAAAGAATGATATAACCTATCAGCCGATTACTGTTGAGCTGATTGAGTATTAAGGGGTGATTCTTAAAAATGCTTTTATCTAAAGAAATTGCTGATAAGCTGAAAACAAACACACTTTACAACACCGTTGCCCTGCATTCCCCAGACGGCAGTTTTGAGGACATAACAGGTGAAAGTATCGTGCTTGACAGCTTTTCGCTTGAAAATGAAATCGTTGAAAAAGAATTGAAATTTGGCGGTTGCATAGCCTCTGAAATGAGCGTGAAACTCATTGATTATGATTGCTCGGCTTTGATAGGAAAGACGGTACAGGTCATCATAACGGCAACATATCTTGAACCGGAGCTGTATCCGTCAGATGATTTGTACCCGTCAAATACTCTTATTTGTCCTGCCGAAACAGGAACGGTTGAATGTCCTGTTTTCTACGGTAAAATTCAGTCGGCTCAAAGAGATAAAAAACAGCGTAACATCGTCAAAATCACAGCCTATGACGCTTTTTATGATATGTCAAAGGTGGATATGTCTTTGTGGTTTGGAGGCAAAGAGAACTATGGTTATGCGCACTATCAAAAAGACGATAATTTTAAGAGCTTTTATTCAATAATCGCAGAATTTGCCAAAGATTATGCAATTACAGGGGTTTCACCGCCGAGCTTATCTATCTTTAGTGTACCGCTGAAATTTGATGATACCTGCGTGGAAAAGGTTATAAAGGACATTACCTTGTCAGATTTAATCCAAGCTTATGCAGAATTAACTTTGAGCTTTGCCGTTATAGATGCCGACGGAAAAATGCGTTTTAAAAGGCTGTATTCTCAATCTTCCGTTGAAACAATCGATTCGTACAAAGATTTATCCTTTGAAGATTACGAACTTGAGCCTATCCGTATGTACAGTGCTAAGTTTGCTGATAAAAAAGCGTTTTTGTATGGCAACAGTAACGATTTTTCGTGGTATGTTTCCGATAACATTTTGATGAGGTGCAGAACAACAGTAAGTGATATCGGCACAAAATATAATTCTGTTAATTTTTTTGGTGATGTATATAAATACCGCCCGACAAAAATTAAGCTGTTTTCGTATTGGTGGCTTGAGGCAGGCGATAAGTACACAATTAAAACTCCGTTTGAAGATTTGCCGACAATTGAAACATTTGTGTTCAATAAGAAAATGGACGGATTTATAACTGCCCTCACATCAAAGGGCGAAAAACGATTAGGAAAGGAAGTAAAAGAAAATGAACAAATACAATAAAATTGTCTTTGTGAACGGCTCTGCTCCGCCCCTCAATGCCGACAACCTCAACCATATGGACGAGGGGATTGAACGGGCAACAGACGGAGCAATTGCACTTGAAACCGAAATAACCACAGCAAGAGGTGATTCTGCCGACCTGAACACACGCTTCACCGCTGATGAAGCAAGCCTTGGAGCCGTGAAGTCTGAAATAGCCACGGCAAGAGGCAGTCATGATTCACTCGTAGCAAGGCTTGATACAGTCGACACAAATCTTACAAAAAAAGCAGATAAAACCAGCACTCTTGCGGGCTATGGCATTGTAAACGCTTATACAAAAACCGAAATGCTAAACTTTTTGGCAAAAAAAGAAGACAACTCAAACAAAGTAAGCTCCAAAACGGACATCACAGACAGCAGTACTAATTATCCGAGCGTTAAATATCTAAACGATTTCTATTACGATGCAAGCAAAAGTTACTCGGCAGAAGAAACGGATGAGTTTCTCGGGAATAAGGCAGATGTCAATTCCGTTTATTCAAAGGTTGAAGCCGATGATTTGCTTGGAAACAAAGCAGACAAGGCAGATGTTGATGATGTCAAGGCATACATAGGTTACACAGACAGCGATATTCTTGGATTGCAGGTTGATTTTGAAAACAAAACATTCACTCGACTGGCAGGCGCAGTCGGACTGTCGGCAAACTCAGACTTTGATAAATTTACAATGTACGGCGGCAGAAGAAGATGTAATGTTTTGGACGACGGAACAATCACAGCGTACTACGGCGACGAAGGTTACACAGAGGACGGTTCAAATGGGCAAGTTATGGTTTTTCAGCCTAAATTCTTTTATAAAGTTGTTCCACTCAAATTAGAAAAAAACAACGATTCAGGCATTGGCTTTCATCTACGGAGAGCGAACTACTATGTGAGTGCAAAACCAAAAACAGGCTTCAAACTTCATCCGGCATTCTATGACGAAAACGGTAACGAGATTGACTACATTCTTTTTTCAGCTGATGAGGGAAGCATGTATGATGTTTCCGCTAAAGCCTATGTGAATGATAATGTTGATGAATCTATCACTTACGAGGACGGTGACCTGCTCTGCTCAGTTGCGGGGAAGAAACCTATCAGCGGACTGCGCAAAGGAATCGGAACTAAAACAAACCTTGAACTGATGGCACAGAACAGAGGTGCAGGCTGGCATCTCGAGACAATTGAGGCAATAAGTGCGAATCAACTTCTGATGATGATTGAACTCGGCATAATGAACTCGCAAACAGGAATTGGTCAGGGTGTTGTCAGCATCGCAGATAATTCATCATACAATTGTTCAAGCCTGACGGGTTCTACTGCTGAACTTGGCAACGGTATAGGTTCAGCGACAAAAACCATCAACGAAATCGGCGGAACTGAAACAACCTACAATACAAGCGGAAAAGTTTCCATTTCCTACCGTGGAGTTGAAAATCCGTGGGGCAATATTTGGAAACACGTCCAAGGTGTCAACATTTGGGGCGATGGCTCTATGGGCGGCGGCCAACCTTATATTGCAAATAATTTCACATTTAATGAAACAAAGCACTCTGATAATTATGAGCCTGTTGGATTTACACTTTCAAATGCACAGGGCTATATCAACGCCATGGGCTATGGCTCAGAAGAATATGATTGGCTATTTATGCCTTCAAAAATTGGTGGTACTTCTGCACTTCCTGTTGGTGATTTTGTTTGGGTGACACAGAATTTAAAAGGCAGCCGTAGCGCCATATTTGGCGGTAGTTGGGCTAGTGTCGGTTATGCGGGCGGTTTCTATTGGCTTTGTGACCACAATGCTAATAGTCGTTCTCGGAATATAGGCGGTCGCTTATTGTATATTCCGACTGCTAAGTCTGGTGACACACCAACTAAGTCTTATACCACGTCAGAGGTCGATTCACTTCTTGCGGCTAAGTACGATTCGTCAAATATCGAACTTGGTACGGCTACTCTTACCCCGTACTCTACTCAGATTGATAAAATAAAATCTGCAACTTGCCTTTATGAAAAAATTGGCGATATCGTTATTGTAAATGTCGCCGTCATTATGAACGCAACATCTTTAGGCGGAACATCTTCAATATCTTTGCTCAATATGCCTTTCTCAAACAAATCGGATGTGATTGTTCACGATATCGGCATAAGCAAAAACGGCGGAATGTTCAGAGGAAGTGTAAATAAATCGGCTTGGTTGCAGTTTACTCCGCTCAATAAACAGGCTTATGATTTCGTTGCTGATGAGCAGGTAAACTTTTCTTTGATTTACAAAATATAAAATAACGGAGGTATGAAAAATGGAACTTAAAGAAAAAATCACACTCGATATGCTCACGAAGGACAGCGTGTCGGTACTCAGACAGCAGTTTTTGACCTTTAACGGTGAAGAAATGCAGGTCGGTGGTAATATCCGCAATGCCTATATGAATGATGAATCAGGCAGAGAACAGTTGAGAAAGGTTCTCTCTGATGAATATTACAACGCCGTCATGGCGGTGTGGGGCGACGCCCTGACCGCCGACGAGCCGACAGAAAGCGAGGTGTAAACAATGAAAGAAAACATTTTACAGGCATTATTTGCAACAGTTTGTGGAGCGATAGTCGCATATCTTAACATCTTGCTTGTGCCGCTTGCGGTAATGATTGCAGTAATGCTCATCGACTATGCAACAGGAATGGCACAGGCATACATCAGCCACACGCTTAACAGCCGTGTCGGTGTAACAGGCATCATCAAAAAGGTAGGCTATATCGTAGCCGTAGCGGTCGGTATTGTTGCCGACTATCTCATCAGCTCGGCACTTGTCAACTGCGGAATCGACCTGCAAATTAACTACTGTATCGGCATGATTGTTACGATTTGGTTTATCATCAACGAATTAATTTCAATCCTTGAAAACCTCTCGAAAATCGGTATTCCATTGCCGAAATTTTTGGTATCAATCGTCAAGAGATTAAAGACAACAGTAGAAACGAAAACAGATTCAGAAAGTGAGGAATGACTATGAGTAACTCAAAACTTGTTAATTACACAAAATTAAGCCCAAACCACAGCGGTAAACGCACACACAGCATTGACCGCATTACTCCGCATTGTGTAGTCGGTCAGTGTAGCGTTGAAACTCTCGGCAACATCTTTATGAATACAGCCTGTGAGGCAAGCTGTAACTACGGAATCGGCTATGACGGCAGAGTGTTGCTTTGTGTTGATGAGGGCAATCGCTCTTGGTGTAGTTCATCAAACGCAAATGACCAGCGTGCAGTCACAATCGAATGTGCAAGCGATACAACCGCACCATACACGATGAATAGTAAAGTTTACAACAAACTTGTTGACTTATGTGTTGACATCTGCAAGCGAAACGGCAAAACCAAACTGCTTTGGTTCGGCAATGAAGACAAGACTTTAAACTATTCGCCAAAATCAGGTGAAATGGTCTTGACTGTACATAGGTGGTTTGCAAATAAATCTTGCCCGGGCGACTGGCTCTATAACAGGCTCGGTAATCTTGCAGACGAAGTAACCGCACAGCTCGGCGGTAAAACAACAAACATGGAGGTAGAAGAAATGATTAAATACGGCGCACACAATACAGCAACACTTGCGTTCAAGAAGCAGTTAATTACTTTATACAATATGAGAATCATCAAGACGAAAGTCGATAATTCAAACGGTTTCGGTGACGGCACTTTGAAAGCTGTAAAAGAGGCACAGAGAGCAGGTAAGGTCACGGTTGACGGCATTGTCGGCGAAAAGACAATCAACGCTATCTATCATCTCATCAATGATTGCAATTGGTCTAAAGACAAGAAAATTGCAAATGCAAAGAAAGCGTTAGGTTAATCTTACATATCCATAATAACGCCCCTAAAACAATTTATAATATCGTTTCTGAATTACCAAAATACAAGGAGCGATTAAAAAGTGTAATCATTGAAAACAGGGATTTTGAAGACCTTATTAAAACATATGACCGTGATTCGGCTCTGTTTTATGTAGATCCGCCATATGTGGCATCAGAACGCTACTATAACCGCAACTATGCTAAGTTCAATAAAGATGACCATATCCGTTTAAATGCCGTTTTAAAGGGGATTAAAGGGCGTTTTATCCTATCCTATAACGATTGCGATTTCATTCGTGACTTGTATAAAGGTTACAATATTAAGTGCGTAAGCAGGCAAAACTTGCTCCCAGCGACCGCTGAAAATCGTGCAGAATTTAAAGAAGTTATCATAACCAATTACTGATTTGGTAATAATATTACCGATTAAGCAAAATAATAACGCAGTAGTATATTATATTACTTGGGGCGTTATTATGATTAAAATTCATTTGTCTGATTTGCTTGGCAAATACCGCATAACGCAGGCTGAACTTGCCCGTAAAACCGGCATAAGACCTGCGACAATATGCGATATATATAATGAGATGTGTGACCGCATTAACATTGAACATTTGGACAGGATATGCGAAGTCCTTGGTTGTGATGTTGCTGACATCCTTGAATATCAGCCAAATAAGATTAAAAAGACCGGCACAAATCTCATTTTAGAGCAAAACGGCAACCGAAAAAAAGAATAATTAACACAAAAAACACCTTGCAGAAAGCAAAATTTCTGCAAGGTGTTTTTCTTTTTACGGAAACATTTCTGCAACAATATGCAAAAATCTGATTTTTAAATTTTTTTATTTAGTGCGAAAAGTTTTTTTAATTTGTGCGAAAAGCGACAGATGGTGCGGTATCTTTTGGTTATAGATTTGTTAGCTACTTGTTAGCTGTGTGTTAGCTACGATATGTATTTTTCGGTGTTTTAGAGTGATTTAAGTATAGCAAAACCCCAGTAAACATCGTATTTACTGGGGTAAAAAGCTATGGTGCAGGTAACAGGACTTGAACTTAATATCTGACATTTATTATCGTTTACTAACATACTGAAATGTATAGTGTTTATGCGGTGTTTAAGGTTTTTACTTCTATTATCGTTTAGTTACTTTGTGCGCTATTTTGTATCTTGTAGCGCACAAATAGCGCACAAAAAACGGGCTGAATAATATTTCAGTCCGTTTTAATTATTACTATTTGTATAAATATAATATACTTGTAGTATAGCTTTAAATGCGTTTTAAGCGACTTTTTGATTTATCAATGAAATTATATCATCTATATACAAAAATCGCACAGAGCGCAAATACAAGCAAATTAGAGCTATCTAACACCTCGAAAAGTGAAATTCATTTCTGAATCGCTTGGAACTCCGAGTATCACAGAATCAAAACTATGACTCATATACTCGTTGCCCTCTGTTACACATACAGGAATTAAAGCATTTCCTGTGTTGATAATGTTATACAATTCATTTGCGAAACCGCTATCTCCATAAGCATTAAGTTCAATTTCAGAAAATCGAGGATTCTGCGAAATGCTGTAAACCATTTTGACCGCACTCTCGGCAAATTTTCTGTAAACCTCTACAAAATCGCCCGCAGAGTGAATCACCATAGTTTCGGTAATTTTCGGATATTCTGAAACGAGCTTGCGGATTTTGATAAAACTATATTCCGAATAATATTTCTTTAAAAGAACATTGATTTCTTCTGCTGTGAGAATTCCAGATTTAATAACGCAATCATCACCGAGATTTCCCGCATTCGGGAAATTGCAAACGCTGATTTTCTGTTTAACATCGGTGAATACCGTATTGATTTCAGCTATCGACTGATTGCCTCGATTTGTAATTTCTGATTCGATTTTAGAGTTGTAATCTTCGGCTACCTGTTCATTATATGTTGCCGTATTATAGTCTGCTTTTGACCTGAGAGAACAAACCTCAGTATAGTAGTTAGTTACAATTTTCTTGAATTTTTCTACAAAAATGTTTTCCATAATAAATTATCCTTTCTGTAAATTATTGCTGGGAAATTCTGCTGTAAATGTCAGTTCTTCGCCCCAGAATACATGTATCGTTAATTTGTCATTTTTAGGAAGGTGTTTCCTTAAATTTTTGAGTGAAATTTGAATTTCTTTTAGCTTTTTATTCATAAAAGCCTCCTTTTAGCGCATTAAAGTGTTAAAATCAGTTATTCTTTGTTAATAATTTCTCTTAAAGAATTAAGCTCCTGTTCTAAATCATCAATCGTTGTATAATCAGCCGATAGATTCAGAATTTTAACCGCTGATTGCAGACGAACATTCTCGTTTGATGAATCAAGCAGTTTTACAAGTGTCTTGCTTGCTTTGGTCGTAGCCTCTAATAATTCCTGACTCGATGACCTAAATAAGGTGTTTCGATACTCGGTCAATTGCTTTTGAAATTCAGGCGTCTGAACCCTTTTTGCAATCGTTTGACGGCATACTCCAAGAGCTTTTGCCGTTTCGGATAAATTGAATCCGCTTCTGAGATATGCAACAAGAATTTCATCATTACTAATTTTCATTAAGTAGTCACCTCAGGGTGTCGCTTGTTGACAAGCTCAAATTCAGAATTTGGAAAATCCTCGCCAAGCCACGCTCTAAAAAATACGGCGTCCTCAGGCTGAAAATCGAAAATTCTTGTTCTGATACGATTATTTCGGTCAATCAAAAGAATTATAAATATATCATTTGTTGGATTCTGAATATTTGTGATTTTCTCAATATTTAGATTGTTTATAAGCATTTCAGTTACAAGTTTTGAATAGCGTAGCGACTCGATAGATTCAAGTCTTAAATTTTTGTAAAATTCTGTCATTGTTAATACTCCTTTCTGTGGTGTATAAGGCATATGCTTTAATATGCTTGTTTAATAATATCGGTTTTTAAAATGTTAAAAACGCTTAAAATGCTGATGAATACTGTGCTTTTTGGGATTTAGCCGTCTGGAAAATTAACAAAATAATTCAAAACAAATTTTGCTTGCAAAATTCTGTAAAAGAAAAATCTCCGCCCTGTCGAATACAGTCAGCTTGCCGTATGCTGTATCGAACATAATTCTGTGCGTGTATGCCTGAACCTTTTGAAATAATTTTTGATATAGGCTTGCCAGCTCCTTTATCCAATGATTTTTTAATCGCCAAGCAACATTTCCGAGCTGAGCCGTCAGCTTTTAATACTGCTGTATGTGCGTGTCCTGGAACAGTTGTACCCGTCACAATGTGCCGAGGTCTGCCACGCTTGTGGGTTGTTTTAACTCTCTGTCGTTTAGCGGTTTTGCTCTCGGTGGTGCTGTAAACTAACAAAAATGAACAGTTTTGTTTTCGGCAGAAATATCGGAACTTTTCAAACAGCTTTTTAAAATCCGCAGGCGAAAGTTCTAAATAGATTTCAACTGAATAAAGCACACTCGGAAATTCGGTGTCAAAAGTTATTTTATCAAGTGGTATTCGTGACATCTCCGACATTGCCCCCGCAAGAATTAAGCTGATTTTCAAATTCTGGAACATTTAAATAAAATCTGTTCCCAGAATAAAATCCTGGAGCTCGTCCAGTCTTGACAAGTCGGCGAATTGAATATTCAGGCAAATTAAACAATTTTGCAACCTGTCGAATCGTTTGAAATTGTGTGGAATTGTTCATAAAATTCTCCTTCGTTAAAAAATATTTAGGAAATTTAAATTCCCTATTGCAATTTATAGTATAGCGTAGTATAATGTAAATTGCAATAAACAATATCATACATTAGTAATTACAAAAAGGAGAGTAATGTAAAAAATGATTTACAATTATGAAAGAAATAAGGATAAGAAAATTCCTGTTCGTATCCGTCAGGAACGAGAAATCTCAGGTTTGACACAAGACTTATTATCTGAAAGAATCGGATTGTCAAGACAAACACTGATTAACTACGAATCAGGTAAAAGTCCTGTCCCTATTGATGTTATTCTAAAAATGTGCGAGGTTTTTGGCTGTGAGGCTGAATATCTTCTGTGTGCAAGTGACCAAAGAAATCGGGTAAATACTGATTTGTGTGAGGCAACAAAGCTTTCTGAAAAAGCTGTCGAAAATATTTTAGACTTAAATCGAGGCACAAAACCTCTTGTAGGAGATTCACGAACAGAAAATATAAAAACACTTGATAAAATATTATCTAATAAAGAGTTAAAATATCTATTAGAAGCAATTTCAGATTATAGGAATTCAATTACTAATAAACATTCTGATAAAGATTCGCAAGACTTTGAGCTTTTTAAACTTCAAAAAAGGTTTATAAGTCTTGTAAACAATCTTGATGATAAAAATTGATTTTTTGAAAGGTGGAATTTATCTGTGGCACAAATTACTAAACGCCCAAACGGAAATTATTTGATTCGTGTTTCGTGTGGTTATACTCCTGACGGCAAGCATATCACGCAGTCAAGAACATTTAAACCCGACAAAAAAATGACCGCCAAACAGACAGAAAAAGCTCTACAAAAATTTGTTTCTGAATTTGAGTCTGAATGCCAAGGCGGTCAAGTTGTATCTGTTATGAAGTTTGAAACGCTTGCGGAGGAATGGTTGACTGATTACGCTCCTCGCAAAATGAAAGAATCGACAATTCAATTATTATCGACTTTCAGGTCTGAAATATATCCTGTGTTTGGGCACAAGCGAATTGACAAAATTACTCCGAGAGATATTGATAGATTTATTGTTGACTTGTCAAGCAGAACCGTCAAAAATTCAGCAACGGCTGAATTAAGGCTGAAAGATGATTTCAGACAGTATATTCGTGACCGTGGATTTACTCAAAAATCTTTAGCAAAAGAGTCTGGAACTTCTGAAACGGCGGTTCGTAACATTTGTGACGGTAAGCGTACACGGTGGTCAACGGCTGAAAAAGTTGCTAAAACTCTTGAATGTACTCCGTCATCACTATTTAAGAAAATTGAGAGTACAAAAAAGTTATCAGCTAAAACTGTTAGAAATTATTTCGGATTTGTGTCGGGTGTGTTTGATTATGCGGTGAAAATGCACATTTTAAAATCAAGCCCCTGTAAAAATTGTGTATTGCACTCAAAGACGCACAGTGAAAAGAAAATACTTTCGATAGAGCAAGCACAATTATTTGTTTTAAAATTGCAGTTTGAACCCTTGAAATTTCAAGCGTTTTTTCAGCTTGCAATATATGGTGGATTTCGTAGGGGTGAGATTCTTGCTTTACGGTGGACTGACATTGATTTAAATACTGGTCTTGTCAGGATTGAACGAACGCTACAATATGACAAGACTTCAAAAAAATATTTTTATGGTTTACCTAAAACTGAATCAAGTATTCGAGAATTGCAAGTTCCTGTCCATATTATGGATACCCTCCGAAAACTAAAAGTTGAACAGCTTGAAACACAACTGCAAATGGGTTCAAAATGGATTACTACTGAACAAATTTTTACAGGTGTTTTCGGTGGGCAAATGTGCAGTACAACACCGTCAAAATTTCTGTCGGCATATTGTGATAAAATCGGAGTACCAAGGGTTAGCGTTCATTCATTCAGACACTTGTGTGCAAGCCTGTTGATTCAAGGCGGTACAGATGTTCGTACTGTTCAAGCCTGTTTAGGTCACAGTCAAGCGAGTACAACCCTAAATATTTATGCTCACGCTTTTAAAGAGGCGGAGGCAAAGGCTCTGGGAGCAGTTGCAGATGTACTTGACAGCAATAGCTTTAACAAGACTAAACAGGCCTAAATATACTCAATAGCGCACAAATAGCGCACAAAATCGAAATATAAGAAAAAACAAACCTCGAAAAAGCGCATAAACAAGCGATTTTTCGAGGTTTTCTGGTGGTGCAGGTAACAGGACTTGAACCTGCATGAAATTGCTTTCACATGGACCTGAACCATGCGCGTCTGCCAATTCCGCCATACCTGCTTATTAAATTGAAAATTGAAAATGGAAAGTTGAAAATGATTGTGTCAACTTTTGCATAATCAATTTAAATTCCCTTGATTTTTACACGGTGGGGAAACCGAGGCGGAGCTTACTTTCAGACGAATCTTACTCTTCGGCTGATTCCGCAACAGCACTCAAAATGTGCTATATTATTATATCAGACCGACAGGTAAGTGTCAAGTCACATTTACTTTATCGGTCTGTTTTACGCTGATTATTTTTCAGAATCGGGTTTGCGGATTTTGAAGCCGTCATATTTTCCGATGTCGCAGAGGGCAATTTCGTGGCAACCCATTCTTGTTGACAGCGGTGTAAGCTCCATATAGTCGCCATAGAGGAAAGTAAGGTACTTGTCATATTCCTTTGGCACGGGGAACTTGTAACCCTCAAAGTCGGCATAAGCAACATCGTCAAGATATTCCTTTGGAAAAGCACCGTTATAAATATTTCTGCCCATTCCGTCATAGAGATATTTTGCGTTCTTTTTGTTTTTAAAGAATTTTAAAGTACGGACTTCAAGCCACATACTGAATCTGAGCGGAAATATTTTTTTGCAGAAATTTGTTACAATGCTCTGGATTCTACTGCCGTTTTCAGCCTTACGATTATTCCATTTATTGAACACCAGCGCTCTTGTGAACAGAGTCACAGCCATATGAATTTTTCGTCCGATTGCTGAATTGGCTGTGTTATCATGACAGAAAATATCAAACGCAATTCCGTTGTGCATTGCGTGATGGTCTTTTGCAAAGTCGGTTGCAAAGAAAGTGTCGTCAAGTCTGACCTTGGCAAATTCATAGAAACAAGCCTTGTCCGTATGGTACGATTGAAAAGTCATATTGCTCGGAAGTTCATTTGGCGCGATCTCGCAAAAGCGGTCAAAATCTTCACGCAACATCATAATATCGGCATCATCATCCCACGGAATGAACCCTTTGTGACGGATTGCACCGAGAAGTGTTCCGCCGCCGAGAAAATATTTTATGTTGTGCTTTCGGCAAATTCTGTCGGTTTCAAGCAGAAATGCAAGCTGAATTTCGTGAATTGAATCAAGTCTGCGTTCGTGTGAGTGGGGGATACGCAGAACTTTTTCGAACTTCATCTTGTCCATTACGCAGATTTTCAGCATGGTTTCAAGGTCAATGTCGGGAGTGCATTCGTTTACGGAAATCTTGTTTGAATTAATTGCACAGCCGTCAAGCTCCGTAAAATCGCCCGACTCAATTGTACAGCGACTGCCGTAAATATCGTTGAGAACAGCCGCAATCATAATCAGCGATGCGTTGCAGTTTTTGCCGCCGACATTATAAACTGCGTTTTCTTTAAGAGTTGTCATTGCGAACACAATCGCCTTTAAAACATCGTTGATATAAACAAAGGTATAGCGATCCCTTGTTGCCGGAACAACTGTGTTACGGCGGTTGGCTATATCGTCAAAAACAGGATCAAGCACGCTTGTAAAGTTGCTTGACGCTCCCAAAATTATGCCCGTTCTGAGCGTTGTAACGGTTGATTCGCTGTTCTTCAAAACCGAGTGCAAAGCGGTTTCTCTCGTTCTCATAAGCTGTCCTGCAAGCGATGAGGGAGAGGTTATATCCAGCTCGGCATATTCGTTTTCGGAATAAACTCTGTGCGGTTTGGCTTTGCCGTAAATTCTGCTGTCGTTCACAACGACAACCCTTGCGCCTGTGGCTTTTGCAATTTTGGCGCAGGCATTTATCTCTGCAATGCCGTCAATCATAATCTGTGGGTTGTTGTCTGTATGTTCACCGCAGATTCCTGTTGTAATTACATAGTCGACACTTGAAATTTCCGATGCGGAATTATAATCAACAAAATCAAAATCATCTCTTAACAAGAGTTCGCTGTGGTATGATGCCATTGCGTTGCGTGATTTGCCGAGAAGGATAACTTTTATTCCGAGCCTTTTAGCCTCGTTATTGTACAGAAAGGCATAGCAAAGACACCTTGCAAGTTCACCGCCCGAGATGACAATTGTTTTGTTCCTGAGCTTTGCAAGAGTTTCTTTTTCAACTCCGGGCAATGCCGCCCTGTCGGCCTCAAATTCGTTTAAAAAATCTTTAATACGCATTACTTTATCCTTCGTAATTCTGCACGCAGTTCTGTTGCTCTTATACTGCGTTTTATTCCGTCTTTAAGCGTGGTTTTCGGACTAAAGCCGAGTGAGTTTATTTTATCGTTGCACAAAACATACGGTGTGGAGGATGACGGAGAAAATTCGGGTTCTTCTTCGTCTTTTCTGTGAACGAACACTACAGAGAGATTCTTTTCGGGATTTGCCGATTTTACAAGCTGTGCAAATTCCCGCATTGTCACATTTGCGTTATCGTTTGAAATGTTGTATGCCTCACCGCTTTTTCCGTTGAGCAAAATATCAATCAATGCCGAAACCGTGTCCGTCACATAGCAAAAGCTGAACTTTTCACCACCGTTATCTGTAAGCATAATGCTCTGATTTTTTGCCGCACTGACAATCAGCTTTGCCCATTTTCTTTCATCGCTCATTCTGACACCTCCGAGTGTGGGGCAGGGACGGGCGATTTTTACATTCATACCGAACTTTTCAGCATAGCAAACAGCAAGTGTTTCGGCTGAACGCATACTTTGTGCGTATGCACTGTTGGCATCGGTCGGATCAAGATAGCCGAGGTCGTTTTCGCAAATGTTATTTTTACCGCTGAAAACCTCCCCGTAAACCATATATGAAGATACGAGCAGAACCGATTCGGCATTTGACTCTTTTGCATATTCAAGCACATTTGCAAAGCCCGAAGTGATTGTATCCGCAATTTCGGGATTACTGCAATCTTCCTCCGCAACCTCACACGGGCAGTTGCAGTATATTATAAAGTCGGCTCTTTCAATCTCCGAAAAGTTCTTTGACTCTCCGATTTCAACAACAAAATCTTTGCGGAGAGTAAGGTTTCCAAACTGCTTTTCGGCATCTTCACGGCTTTTTGCAAGGGTGATTACCCCTGTGTTGTTTTCGAAAAAATCATTGCCCTCAAGCAATGTGCATATAATGTAATATGCAATAAGTCCGTGACAGTCCGACACGAAAACAGTCTTGTTTTTTAACTGTTGAAAATTTATCCTGTTGTCTGCAATTTTTTTAATGTCCTCAAAAATTTCGGAGGGCAGATTGCCTTTTACGGTACAGTCCATATGGGTTTACCTCTCAGATAAATCAGAAAAGCTCCGCAATTGTGGAGCTTTTGCTTTATTCCGAAACGGAATTATTTTTTCTTTTTTGATTCCTCATACACTCTGAGGGTTTCATCTGTCGGGCCGTCAAACATAACAGTTCCTTTTTTCAGGAAGATTGAACGCGCGCAGATTTCTTTAACCGAAGCGGCATTGTGGCTTACATAAAGAACGGTTACACCGCTTTCGATAATCTCTTTAATTTTATTTTTACACTTCTTTTTGAAGGTTGCGTCACCGACCGAGAGCGCCTCATCAACAACAAGAACATCGGGTTCAATGTTGACATTGATAGCAAAACCAAGACGCATTTTCATACCGCTTGAGTATGTTCTTACAGGCTGGTCAATGTAATCTCCAAGCTCTGCAAAGTCGATGATTTTCTCCTCAATCTGCTTAATGTAGCTGTCCTCAAGACTCTCAGATAAATCAGAAAAGCTCCGCAATTGTGGAGCTTTTGCTTTATTCCGAAACGGAATTATTTTTTCTTTTTTGATTCCTCATACACTCTGAGGGTTTCATCTGTCGGGCCGTCAAACATAACAGTTCCTTTTTTCAGGAAGATTGAACGCGCGCAGATTTCTTTAACCGAAGCGGCATTGTGGCTTACATAAAGAACGGTTACACCGCTTTCGATAATCTCTTTAATTTTATTTTTACACTTCTTTTTGAAGGTTGCGTCACCGACCGAGAGCGCCTCATCAACAACAAGAACATCGGGTTCAATGTTGACATTGATAGCAAAACCAAGACGCATTTTCATACCGCTTGAGTATGTTCTTACAGGCTGGTCAATGTAATCTCCAAGCTCTGCAAAGTCGATGATTTTCTCCTCAATCTGCTTAATGTAGCTGTCCTCAAGACCGAGAACATAACCCTTTAGATAAATGTTTTCTCTGCCTGTCATTTCCATGGAAAAGCCTGCAGTGAGCTCAAGCAATGCGGCAACCTTGCCGTCAACGGTGATTTCGCCTTCGTCGGGAAATGCAACGCCCGTAATCATCTTGAGCAGAGTTGACTTGCCTGCACCGTTATCGCCGACAATACCAACCGATTCGCCACGATTGATTACCATTGAAACATTGTTAAGTGCCTTGTTCGTTTTTGCATTTCTCGGCTTAAAGAAAAGAGCCTTGAATCTTGCCTTGTCATCTTTGTAGAGTGTGTAGGTTTTGCTGACATTTTTAAAGGTAATAATCGGATCGGATACTTTTGTTTCAGCCATAATATTACCTCCTTAAAGTACATCAGGAAGTTTTTTCCTGAGTCTGTTGTAGTTGAAAATACCAAGGACGAAAATTACAACAAATTCAATTGCAAACACAAGACATTCCGTTTTGTTTGCATAGAACGGTCTGTTGTAGAGGAAACAGTTGCGGTAGCCGTTTACGAAAAAGTTAATCGGATTGATAAGCATAAGCTTGTTGAGAAACGGCGAATCAAAGCCGTAGGAGTTGTACATAATACCCGATAACCAGAAAATACCTGACATAACGGAAACAATCAGGCTTTCAAAGTCCTTACTGAACGCAGACATCGGGGCTGTTGACCATGTGAGTGCAAGGAAGAAGATAAACATCAACGGACAGTACAGGAAAAATTGCAGATTGTACCAGCTCGGTCCGATTGTGAAAAGTACATATGCGTACATAAATGCCATAAGAATCAGGTGAACAAAAAGCCTTGAAACCTCTGTATAAGTAAGGATTGTTGAAACAGGGAACTTAACCTTTGTAATAAATTGACGGTTGATTCTCAGTTCCTTTGCACCCTGCGTTATGCTGTCCTGAATAAAGAACCACGGAATGATACCGATGAACATAAAAGTAAAGAAGTCAATGGAAAAAGGCTGTGCTCCGCCGATGTCAAGGTGAAGTGTTTTAAGCTGTTTAATACCGCAGGAAAAAGCGAACCAGTAAACAAAAATTGTAAACGCAGGCTTAACAACAGCCCAAAGAGGACCGATTACGGCGCCTTTGTAAGTTTTAATAAGTTCGTTTTTGGCAAGGAGCAAAATCTGCTTTCCGAAGCCACGATGTTCTTTTAAAATTGTAAACAATTATTATACCATCCTATCTCTTTTGTGATGCACAGGCGCCCGCCTGCAAGTGAATAAAATCGAAAAATGTATTATGCACTCTTTAACAGTATATATTATATTACTTTTTCCTAATTTGTCAATCAAAACAAGGCAATTGAAATCTATTTGTAAGATTGAGCGAATCCCCGTTAATTCTGTGTATTTTGAGTGTTCGCAGAGCGAATATGACAACCTGTCACGGAAACCTTTTAAAATAAGGAATAATACTTTTCAGATAACATAAAATTTAAAGGCTGTATAAATGGGGGATGATTAATTTTAAAAAATTACCAAAATTAAAATCCCGAACAGAGCCTTTAAAAGCTTTGCTCGGGATTAATTTTATTGCTTATCAGTCTGCCTGGATTTTTACAAACTGTTCCTGCATATAGGAATAAACCTCATCGGAAACATTTGAAAATACATAGCATTTGTCAAGATACTCGTCACTCGGGAAGATGAATTCGTTTTTCTTTGCATCTTCATCAATGTAATCGTCATATGCAACCTGATTAGGTGTTGCATAGTTGAGATATTCAAAGTTTGCGGCGGCAATTTCAGGATCCTGCATAAAGTTGATGAACTTCTCTGCATTTTCCTTGTTCTTACTGCATTTCGGAATACACATTGCGTCATAGAAAAGGTTTGAGCCGTCCTTTGGCATTGCGTAGTCAAGATCCTCGTTGTTATCAATCATTGTCATAATGTCGCCTGCGTAGTACGGAGCAATTGCCGACTGGCTGTTTTCCATTTCAGTAAATACCTGATCCATTACATATTTTTTAAGGAGAGGCTTCTGCTCTTTAAGTTTAGCGGCGGCTTTGTCAACATCTGCCTTGGTGCAGTTAGCAGGATTAATGCCTTCAAGCTGCATTGCAATTGCCATTGCGTCACGGCTGTTGTTAAACATAAGAATCTGACCTGAAAGGTCTTTGTTCCAAAGTGCGTCCCATGAATCGGGCTTTGTTTTAACCTTTGTTTTGTCATAAACCATACCTGTTACGCCCCAGCTGTAGCATACGGTATATTTACCTTCGGGATCGCAGGCAAGCTTTTTGAAACGATCCATAAGATTGTCGTAGTTAGGAATATTGTCAAAGTTAAGCTCCAACAGCATATCCTCGTCAATCAATCTGCTGATCATATATTCGGACGGAATGACAACATCATAGCTTACATTACTGTTTTTCAGCATATTGTAAAGCTCTTCGTTGGTTTCATAGGTTGTGTAGTTTACCTTGATGTTGGTGCGTTTTTCAAACTCCTCGATAATGTCGAGTGAGTCATCTTCGCCGTTTGAAATGTACTCGCCCCAGTTGTAAACATTAACTTCTCCTGCGTCAGCTGAGTCAGCCGAAGCGCCTCCGCCGCAGCCTGAAAGGCAAGCCGCACATGTTGCCGTCATTGCAGATGCAAGGACAATGCTGATGATTCTTTTCATTTCTCAATCTCCCTTAAATAAAATTTTTAAAATCAAGTTCTCTTTTTCTGCACCTTTTCTTCGTGTCTGTCACGCAGGTTAATAATAACCATAACAATGAGTACAGCAAGGAAAAGCAGTGCGGAAAGAGCGTTGATTTTCGGTGAAATTCTCCTGTGAGTCATCGAGTAAATTTCAATAGAGAGGTTCTGGAATTTTGCACCTCTTGTGAAATAAGTTATGATGAAATCGTCAAGAGAATATGTAAAACTCATGAGCAGACCCGAGAAAATACCCGGCATAAGCTCGTGAATAATTACCTTGTAAAATGCCTGCCATTGGTTACAGCCAAGGTCAAGGGCGGCATCGTAAATGCTCTGATCCATTCGTTTGATTCTCGGCATAACATTAAGCACAACAAACGGAACACAAAAGCATATGTGCGAAATTAAAACCGTGAAAAATCCCATTTCAAAGTTAAAGATAACTCCGAGAGTCGTAAACAAAAGCATGAGAGAAACACCCATTACTATGTCAGGGCTGATGATCGGAATGTTTGACGCATTCTGAATAAGCATTCTTTTTTTGCCCTTGAAATTGCTGATGCCGATTGCGGCGGCAGTTCCGAGGATTGTTGCAAAAACAGATGCAAGAACGGCAATAATAACAGTGTTCCACAATGCGTTCATAATATTGTCGTCACGAAAAAGCTGTACATACCATTTGAATGTAAATCCTTTCCAGACGGTAGTTTTGCCGTTGTTGAAGGAATAGAAGATAAGTACGGCAATTGGCGAATAAAGGAAAATAAGCAGGATTGCAATGTAAATTTTTGAAAGAATACCTGTTTTCTTTTTCATTATGCAATCGCCTCCTCATCACCGAACAAGTTCATGATTATCAGGAACACGAAAATAAAAATCATTAATATCAATGAAATTGCCGAACCCGTGTTTTGGTCTGTCCAGAATATTTTTTCAATGACATCACCAATCATAATGTCATCCGGACCGCCGAGATACTGTGCAACCAGGAATGTGCTTGCACTCGGAACAAATACCATTGTCACACCCGAAATAATTCCGGGAACGCTGAGCGGTGCGACAACCTTTCTAAATACGGTAAAGTTGTTTGAACCGAGATCCTGCGCCGCCTCAATAAGACCGTTGTCGATTTTGCTCATAACGGTGTAAATCGGCAGAACCATAAACGGAAGATATTCATACACCATTCCGAGAATTACCGCACCCGTGTTGCCGATGTAGGTTGAATGAATACCCAAAAGCGAAAGCATCATATCAATCGGACCGTTGTCCTGCAAAAGCGTTACCCATGCGTAGATTCTTAGCAGAAAGTTCATCCACATAGGAATCATAAGCAACATAATGAGCGTGTTCTGGGTTGATTCTTTCATTCTCGTGAGAAGGTATGCAAGCGGATATGCAAGTACAAGACAGATTGCCGTTGAAATAAGCGCAATCCAAAGTGATTTTACAAAAATGTTTGTGTAGTAAAATGCATTTGTAAATGCCTGAAACGAAAAATTACCGTTCTTGTCGGTAAAGGCGGTAAAGCCAATCATAATAATCGGAATCATTGTGAAAACAACCATCCAGATTATGTAGGGAATAGAGGGCTTGCGTGATTTCATTTATCAGCCCTCCTTTTCCGAAAACTCTGAGATTACCTCAAACCGAGCCTTTGAAAAGTTGAATGAAAGCGGAACATAGGTTGCGACCTGTTCGTCCGTATCGCTGAGCATAAGCCACTTTCTTTCGTCCGATTCAAGAATGATTTCGTTGTGTTCACCCTTGTAAACTACGGATTCAATGTACAAATCCTTTAAATCGCCCACGCCGTCGCCTGCAAGCGAAAGAGCGTCAGGCGGCAGAGTGATTTTTAGCTTTGTACCTTCTTCATAGTATTTATCGGGAACGGTAACGGTTTCGCCCTCAAGCTCAAATTCAAATGAATTGTCATTCTGATTCGAGTATGTAACGGTTGTCTCAATAACATTATCGTAAAACGGAAGAAGCTTGTTCATAATCTGAATGTTGAACGGGATAACCCTCATACCGATTTTGCTTCCGATTTCAGCCGATTCGGTGGAGTGGATAAGAATTTCACACTTTCCGCATCTTACGCTCATCTCATAGTGAACACCCTTGAAGGTTGTGTTTTCAACAGTTCCGACAAGCTGACCGTCCTCGGGAGAGGTAACTTCAATATCCTCGGGACGGATGACAACATCAACAGGAGTATTCCTGCCGAATCCCTTGTCAACACATTCAAGCTCTTTGCCGAGAATCTGGATTCTGCAGTCATCAAGCATAATTCCGTTGAGAATATTTGCCTCACCGATAAAGTCTGCAACAAATGCGTTCACAGGCTCGTTGTATATATCCTCGGGAGAACCAATCTGCTCAATTACACCGTTGTTCATAACAACAACACGGTCGCTCATGGTCAGAGCCTCTTCCTGATCGTGAGTAACATATATGAATGTTTTCTGAGTTTTCTGCTGGATTTCCTTAAGCTCAAGCTGCATACTCTTACGCAGTTTAAGGTCAAGAGCACCGAGAGGCTCGTCAAGCAGAATGATTTCGGGATCGCACACAAGCGCTCTTGCAATTGCAACACGCTGCTGCTGACCGCCTGAAAGCTTTGCAACAGAACGCTTTTCATAACCCTTGAGGTCAACGGTTGCAAGCATATCGGTTACACGCTTTTTTATTTCATCTTTCGGCATCTTTTTAAGCTTGAGTCCGAAAGCCACATTATCAAAAACATTGAGGTGGGGAAACAAAGAATATTTCTGGAATACCGTGTTTACATTTCTTTTATTCGGAGGAGTTCCGTTAATTCTTTTGCCGCCGAAAATGACATCGCCGCTGTCGGGTTCAACAAAACCGCCGATTATGCGCAGGGTTGTGGTTTTACCGCAGCCTGACGGACCGAGAATAGTTACAAATTCCTTTTCATTTATATCAAGGTTGATATGGTTAAGAATTACCTCACCGTCAAATTTGATGAAAATATCCTTGAGTGAAACTATTGTTTTCTTTGATGTCTGTTCCATTTATGCACCCCTGTTCCGTTGTGATAACAGTAAAATCCGTAAAAATAAAGCGGATTGTGTCAGCCTGAAAAATGCAGGCGAACACAGTCCGCTCTGCCGTTTCTGCAAAGACATAACCATGATGCTCAGAATTTTTGAACAGAAAAATAAGACGGCTGTGTCGCCCCGTCCTTTTTCTTCACATAAAATCCTTATTAACCGCTTAAAAGCGATTGCACGCAATACAATTTAAATTTTCCGAAATGTCACCCGTCACATAAGCATCAGGGGACAACTGCTCTTTGATTATATTCTAAATGCACAAAAATGTCAATCAATATCGTGTAAAAAGAAAATCAAATTTACATCACTAATATTCTTTTAAAGAAGTAAAGTTCATACAGAGTCAAAAAAGGTTAAATATAATGCTTTTTGGTGCAAAATTATTGTTGAAAAATTTTTACAACCGTGTAATCTGCACAAAAAACAGCCCTCGAATTTGTAACATAAAATATATACTTTTTTGGTGAAATTTGTTATAATGAAATTGAAAATTTTATGAAAGGATGTTTTCCCTATGAAGAAAGCAAAAAAGATTGCAAGTCTTGTTGTTGCGTCTGCGCTTCTGACATCTTCTTTTGCGGCAATTACCTCCGTAAATGCTGCCGAGGTTGATTCCGCACAGACTGCATCTGCCGACAGCACCCTTCGTGATAAGGTCGGCGACGGTGTTATGCTCCACGCATTCAACTGGTCTTACAATACAATCAAAGAAAACCTTCCCGCAATTGCAGCGGCAGGATACACAACAGTTCAGACTTCTCCCGTTCAGCAGCCAAAGGACTACTCAACCTCAGGCGATGTAACAGGTCAGTGGTGGAAGCTCTATCAGCCGATCAGCTTCCATATTGCAGAGCAGTCATGGCTCGGCACAAAGGACGATCTTAAATCACTTTGTGATGAGGCTGACAAATACGGCATCAAAATCATCTGCGATATCGTTTCAAACCATATTGCAAATGCCGATGAAACTAGGCCGGATTCTGTGAGCAATCAGGTTAAAAAATATGAGCCTGAGTTCTATAAGAAAAGAAGAACCTACACCCGTACATACAAAGGCGATGCAAACGACAGTTCGGTTCAGGCAGTTGTTCAGGGTCATGTTTCAAAGTGTCCTGACCTTGTAACAAACGATACTGCCGTTCAGACCTACATTATCAATCTCCTCAAGGAATGCATCGACTGCGGCGTTGACGGCTTCCGTTTTGATGCAGCAAAGCATATTGAAACTGAGGATGACGGCGAGTATGCGTCTGATTACTGGAAGAATATTACAACCTCGGCTTCTTCTTACTACACACAGAAAACAGGCGATGACCTCTACATCTACGGTGAAATTCTTAACAACTGCGGTGCAGACAGAAGCTACTCCTCATACACCAAGTATATCAATGTTACCGACAACAGAACGGGCGACGCAGTGCTTTACAATGTCACAAAGGGTAAGGCAAGCACAGCTACCAATGCGAAATACAAATCAGGTGTTGCAGCGTCAAATGCAGTTCTTTGGGCAGAAAGCCACGATACATACGAGGGCAGCTCGGGTTCATCGGGATTCTCAAACACTGCCGATGTTTCGGATGAAAATGTTGTAAAGGCATGGGCAATCGTTGCATCAAGAAAGGATTCAACAGCTCTCTTCTTTGCTCGTCCGGGCACAGCTCTCATGGGCGGTGTTTCAACAGATACAACTTACAAGAGCACAGCTGTTTCCGAAATTAACAAGTTCCACAACCTCTTTGTAGGTCAGTCTGAAAAGCTCGGTTCTTCAGGCGACATTGCTTATGTTGCAAGAGGCACAAGCGGTATCGTTCTTTCAAATTGTAAAGGTACAAACGCAAGCGTAAGCATTTCGGGCACAGGTCTTGCAGACGGCAAATATACGGATACGGTTTCAGGTGCTGAGTTTACTGTTGCAAACGGCGTTCTCACAGGTTCAATCGGCAAGACGGGTGTTGCTGTTATTTACAACGGTACAACAACCCCGAAGGCAATAAACTCTGTTGAAAGCGGTTCGTTCAGGGGTGACACAATGACCCTTACACTCAGTCTTGAAAACGCAACATCGGGTACTTACTGTCTTGATGATTCAACTCCTGTTAAGTTTACGGGTACAACATCAATCCGTATCGGTTCAGATTATAAGCCGGGTGAAACAATCAACCTCACAGTTACGGCAACCGACGGCGTAAAGACTTCTTCAATGGCTTATAAGTACACAAAGAGTACCGCTCAGGAATCGGGAGTGTATGTATTCTTCAACCCTGCTACCCAGAAGGGCTGGTCAGCACCTTACCAGGTTTACATCTATGATGAAACCACAAACAAGGGTACTGTTTACAAGAATGCAAACTGGCCCGGCGAAGCAATGACTCTTGATCCTGCAACAGGTTACTATTACTACGAAGTTCCGAAGTCATCAAGTATTTCAGCTGATGAGGATGATGAAAATCAGGCTCCGTCGGATTTTGACCTTTCAACTTCAGCCAACACAAGAGTAATCATCTCTGAAAAAGGCGGCGAGCAGTATCCGGGCAGAACAGATACACCTATCAGCCTCAACGGTTCATCAAAGGCATTCTCGCTTACAAAGGCAGGTACATGGGAGGATACAACTCTTACACCTACAAAGGTTGAGATTGAGGCTACTGATGTTACAAAGGGTTCTGCAGCAGAACCTACAACAAAGCCTGTTCCGTCAACTCAGCCTACAACCGCACAGCCCGCAACAGAGCCTTCGGGCAATGCTGTTTACGGTGATGTAAACGGTGACGGTGACATTACAGTCGTTGACGCTACACTCGTTCAGAAACATGTCGTTCAGCTTGAAACACTTTCGGCTGACAAGCAGATTCTTGCTGATGTTAATGGGGATAATACAATCTCTGTTGTTGACGCAACATTGATTCAGAAGTATGTTGTTCGGCTCGAAGACTGGGGTCGCACGGGTGATGTTTATCAGGCAGAACAGCCTACAACACCTGAGCCGACTTCCGCTGAGCCTACAACAGTAAAGCCGACTGCACAGCCTACAACAGCAGAACCTACAACAAAGCCTGCTGACACATACACTCTTTACTTCAAGACTAAGCTTGGCTGGATGACATCTGACGGTGTTTCACTCTTTGCTTATGACCTTGACACAGGTGCAAGCTATCAGTTTGAGCAGGATACAGACGCTTACCCGAATGTTTACACAGTTGAAGTTCCTGCAACAGTAACAAAAGTCAGCGTTTATCGTTCTCTTTCAGAGGTTGACGAAAAGCCTGTAGGCGGTGATGACGGTAATGTTTACAATTGCTGGGATGCAACAGTTTCAAAGACAAACAACTGCATCACACTCAGCAATGACGAAGCTGTTTCAACAGCTCCGTATGTTTCGGAGCAGAAGCCTGCATTTACACTTTCAAGAGTTTACTTTGATAACTCAAAGGCAAACTATGCTGATGTTTATATCTACGGTTGGGCAGAGAGCGGACTCGGCAACGCAGCAGCTCACATGACAAAGATTGCAGGTACAGATATCTGGTACTACGATTTTGGCACACCGCTCAGCCCCGGTGCAAGCTGTTTCCTCTTTAAGGACACAAAATCAACATGGGAAACACAGACAAGCAACTTGACGGTTGTTGACGGTAAGAACTGTTTCCGTGCAAATCCGGGTTCAAAGTCCGGCGGTGTCTGGGTAAGTTATTCAGAATAACAGAACTACAGAACAACCTTTTCTTAATATTCTGCTAACAGTAAAGCATTCCCTCCGATAAAATTCGGGGGGAATGTTACTTTTAATATGATTTTACTTGAAAAAGAATGTAATATACAGTATTATATTAGGAGTATTAAACCGAAATTTAAGTGAATTTATGGACGGGAATTTATGAAAACAGAGCAGATTTTTCAGGAATTTGAACAAAGGCTTGAAAAAGAATATTATGCACAGCTTGCAAGCAAAGAAATTCTGACTGTTCCTTTGCTTATTGAGATTTTTCTTGACGATGATTACGCAAATGCTCACTGGGCGGAACAGGTTCTTGAGTATATTTGCGAAGTAAATCCGAAACTTGTCTATCCGTTCTTTGAATTTGTTGCCAAAGGTCTTGACAAATGCAACGGCTTTCTTGCGTGGAATACCTGGAAGTTGATTACAAAGCTTTTGCCGATTGACACGGAAAATAAATTTGAAAGCGTAAAAGGAAGGTTTTACGACGCACTTGTTTCAAAAATACCGGCAGAATTTTCCATAGCCTGTGATTGTGCCGTGTCCGTTTTCATTAACAAAGCGGATGAACAGAAAAAATTGCTTGATATTTTGAAGAAATCCGCTGAACACAAGTTTTACATTGGCGATACCGAAATTGAAAACAGCGGAGAGATAGCCAAAGAAAAAGTACAGTTATTTCTTGAAAGAATAATGAACTATAAAACAAAAGCGGAGAACAATTGTTAACTGATATAATCCCCTTAAAGCAGACTCTTGAAAAACATGGTTTTCAGGGAATGCTTTAAGGGGAGATTTTTATGTAAAAAAGAAGAAAAAGAAAAGTACGGTATTGAAACGGGATAAAGACAACTGTTAAATCATATTTTCGGATGTTACAATACCATGTTACAAAAAATCCGCAGACGGTAAAATCTGCGGATAAAATGTTTAAAATTAAAATGCCTCTGTAAGCGGATTGACTGCACCCGGCTGTATTTTTTCGGGATGGTCAATATATTCTATTGCCTTGCCGCAACCGTTGATAACGCAGTCAGCGGCGGCTTTGTGAACTCTTACTTTCAGCTTTGTGGATTCGCTGAGAAGCCTTGCAAATCCCGTCAGCTTGGCAAGACCGCCTGTCAGAATTATACCGTCAGTGTAGATGTCACCGACAAGCTCGGGCGGAGTCTGTTCAAGCACATCTTTAATGGCTCTGATAATGTTAAGCGCAATATCCTCGATTACAGGCTTGATTTCGGCATAGCCAACATCAATAAATTTGGGCAGACCGCTTACGGCATCTCTGCCTTTAACTCTGAAAAGCTTAGGCTCTTTCGGAATTTTTACACAGCCAACAGCAATTTTGCACGCCTCAGCCATGTTTGTGCCGATAATCAGGTTATGCTCTTTTCTGATGTATTTAACGATTTCTTCGTCCATTGCACAGCCTGCCGACTTTATGCACTTTGAAACCGAAATTCCGCCGAGAGAAAGCACGGCAATATCTGCCGTACCGCTGCCGACATCTGCAATCAGAATGCCGTGAGGACTTGTTATGTCGAGCGAACAACCCATTGCCGCCGCTTTTGGCGCTTCAATAAGATACACCTTGCGAACACCGATTGAGCTTACTGCGTTTACAACAGCTCTTTTTTCAACCTCGGTAACCTCACTCGGGATTGATGCAACAACCCTCGGCATAGTCACCTTTGACGGACTGACCTCTTTTATAAGAATTGAAACCATATCTTCAACAAGCTCGGAGCGTGAAATAACACCGTCATCAATCGGGTGCATTGCTCGTATGCCTGCAGGCGTTTTGCCAATCATCTTATAAGCCTCGTTGCCGACACCGACAATGTCGTAGGTGTCAACATCAAACGCAACAACGCTCGCCTCATCAAGCACTATTCCTTTATTTTCAATAAAAACTCTTGTTCTGTCAGAACCGAGATCAACAGCTATATCCATTTTAATCACTCCAATGCTATATCAGCAGAGATGTGCAAAGCGTACAGCAACAAATCTCGCCGCATTTGCACTTGTTAAGTATTCTTGCACATTCACCAAGCGTACTGCCTGTAGTAATAATGTCGTCAATAATCAGTATTCGCTTGCCTTTGATTAAATTCTTGTCAATCGGCGAGTAAACGCCTATAACATTTTTTGCTCTTTCAGCCGCCTTTATGCTGTGCTGGGTTTTATTTTTCTTTGTTTTGACAAGCAGGTCGGCATACTCAATGCCGAGAAGCCTTGCACATTCCTTTGCAAGCAACTCAGCTTGATTGTATCCTCGCTTTCTGAGAGTATCCTTGTGCATCGGCACACAGGTGACAAGGTCAAATTCCCTGTCACGATAAACATCTTTTATTGAACGAACCATTTCGTGTGAAAGCAATTCGGCATATGCACCGCAGTTGTGAAATTTAAAGTTAAGAACTGCTCTGCGAAAAATTCCGTCATAGGGGAAAGGAGAGGTGCAGATGTACCCTCCCGTTGCATATCGTACAAGCGGCATTTCGGGGAATTCTTTTCTGCATTTGTCACAACAGTTTTTGTTTGGTTCAATAACCCTTCCGCAGTACGGACAACGAACCGTAAAGAAAAATCCTTTTATCGTGCCGAAAACTTTCTTAATAAAGTGTGTCATCTCTCAGTAAAAATTCTTTAAGACCGCTGTACCTTTTTGTACGGCGGTTATTGTTTACCATATATTCAACGGTTGACGGATTGCCGACAAGCACAAGCGTTTTCTTCGCCCTTGTAACAGCGGTGTAGAGCAGATTTCTGTAGTAAAGCTGAGGAGGTCCCGAAAACATCGGTATAATAACTGCGTCAAATTCATTGCCCTGACTTTTATGCACCGTGATTGCGTAGGCAAAATCAAGATCGCCCGCAAATTCAAAGGTGTATCTTGCGATCTTGTCAAAAAATTTAACGACAAGCGATTTTGTCTTTCTGTCAATCCTTGTGATGATTCCTATGTCACCGTTGAAAATTCCTTCGCCCGTTTCGCCGTTTTCACGAAACCAGCGAATATCATAGTTGTTTTTTATCTGCATAACCTTGTCGCCTGTGCGAAAGGTTTTTGAACCGATTGTGATTTCCGCCTTATCGTCATCCTTCGGATTTAGCGCCACCTGCAATTTGTGGTTAAGCTCGGCAGTTCCGAGTTCACCTTTTTTGGACGGAGCAAGCACCTGAATGTTTTCAAACGGAGAATATCCGTATGCCTTTGGCAGACGATTTGCACAAAGGTCAGCTATTACCGCTGAAACTTCTGATTTATTGTTCCTTTGAAGAAAGAAAAAGTCCTTGTCGGCGGAATTAAGAATGGGTATTTCACCGTTCACAATCTTATGTGCGTTTGTGACAATAAGGCTTTGCTGTGCCTGACGGAAAATTTCATTCAACCGTACAACGGGAATAAGTCCGCTTTCGATAAGATCGCCGAGCACATTACCCGGACCTACGGAGGGGAGCTGGTCGGAGTCGCCTACAAGAATAAGTCTGCATCCTGTGGAAAGCGCTCTCATAACGCTTTCCATAATGAATGTGTCCACCATTGAAACCTCGTCAACAATCAATGCGTCGCATTTCAGCTGATTGCGTTCGTTCTTGTTGAAAACGGGGTTGTCATGTTTATCCCAGCTGACCTCAAGCAGTCTGTGCAGAGTTTTTGCCTCATCGCCCGTGAGCTCGCTCATTCGTTGAGCCGCTCTGCCTGTGGGGGCAGAAAGCAAAACAGTTTTGCCGTTTGCTTTCATTATTTTTATTATAGCATTGAGGGTTGTCGTTTTTCCTGTGCCTGGACCGCCCGTCAGAACGAGCATACCCTCGGTAAGTGCCATAGTGATTGCTTTCTTTTGCAAATCGGCATATTCGATTCCGTCCTCTTTTTCACATTTTTCAATCGCCTTGTTAATGTTTTTAATTTTCTCTGACGGAAATTTAAGCAACATTTTTATTCTTGACGCTATGTACATTTCGCAGAGGTGAACATTGGGGGGAAACACAAATTTTTTGCCGTCAATCTTATCTTCGATAAGCGAACGGTCAAACAGCATTTCTTCCATGCACTCCGAAACCTTTTCACCGTCAATTCCGAGAAAATCGGTTGAAACCTTCAGCAGCTTTTCCTTTGGCAGACAGGTGTGACCGTTTCGCTCGTTGTGATGAAGAATGTGTACGATTCCTGCACGCATACGGACATTTGAATCGGGTCCTAATTTTTCTTTTTTAGCAATAAAATCCGCACTCTCAAACGATACCCCAAAATCACCCTGACAGAGAATGTACGGATTTTTCTTGATTAAATCGACACAGCTCGGACCGTAAGCGTTGAAAATTTTGACCGATGCGGTGTTTGAAATTCCGTACTCGCCGAGAAAAAGCATGAGTGTTCGCACGCCTGTGTTCTGCTTTAACTGCTTTGAAAAATCCTCGGCTTTTTGCGAAGAAATTCCTTTCAGCATTGCAACTCTTTCGGGCTGATTTTCAAGCACATCAAGCGTTGCCTCGCCAAATTCCTTTACAAGCCTTTGTGCGGTCTGAGTGCCGATTCCCTTGATAGCTCCGGATGACAGATAACGCAGAATATCAGCCGCCTCGGTAGGTCTGCTGATTTCGCAAATCTGCACGGCAAACTGTCTGCCGTAGCTCGGATGATTTGTATATTTGCCCGTGAGCTTTACAACATCACCCGACGACACCTGCGGCATAATTCCGACAGCGGTCAAATAATCGTCACCGTCAGCAAGCTCAATTACCGTGTAGCCGTTTTCATCGTTTCGGAAAACCACGCTTTCAATTGCTCCCTCAAGCTGAAGAAGATTGTCGTTGTTCATTAAAACTTACTCCTCAAATCTTTTTGTGAGTTCGCCGAGAGTAATTTCGTAGCCCGCTCTTTCATAGTCAAGGTAATCCGTACACGGCTTGAAGCCATCCGTATTTTTTGAAATCTGCAAAGCAATGTATTCAAGAAAATGCGGATTTTTAATCATAATAGGACCTGTAACATGAGTTGCGAAAAGATTATGAATGTGTAATCCTTCTTCTTTTGAACCCTCACAGTTGCCGAGTCCATGCTTAACTGTGAAAAGAGGTTTTTCTAAGAATTTATCATCTTCGGGCGGAATAGGGTGAGTTCCGTTGTGATAATCGTTATAATCACACATGATTTCACTGCACTTGTTTACAAAGCCGACAATCGGTTTTGTGAGAATGTCAGATGTATAAACAATATCGCCTGTAATTCTGCGTTTGTTCTGCTCGGTAACTGTAAAATCATAAATTCCGAGTCCGTCAAAAACCTTGCCGTCAGAGTCTGTAATTGTTTTTCCGAGCATTTCAAACGAGTTGCCCGTCATAAGAATTACCTTGCCGCTGTTGATGTATTCAGCAAGAAAATCCTTGTACTTTTTAAAATCCTGCAAAACAAGCTTCTGATTTTTTTCTGTACCCGAACCGATGTAGATAAAATCGTAATCGCCCAGGTCGGCATTGTCAAACAGGGTAAGCCTGTCGGTTGTAAATTTCACACCGCTCTTTTCAAGCATTCTTTCAAGCGCAGAAACATTGGCATATTCTCCGTACAGGTTCATTATATCGTGATACAAATGAAGAATTTTCATAATCAGTCCACCTTTACCTTTTCAAGAAATTTACCCTTGTCCGAGAAACAGGTAATTACATAAATCTTTTCTTTGCGGTCATTGTCAAGATAATCAACGGCTTCTTCAATGTCCTTGATAACCTTGATTTTGTTTCTGTCAACTTTTGAGAAAGAAAATCTTGTTGCAAGGTCGTTGCAATATGTTCCTGCAAGCACAATGTTCTTTACATTGTCGCTTTTGAGAAGGTCAAAGTTGATGTCCCAAAGCCATGAAACATCGCTTGTAAAATACTTTCTGCTGACTGCGTCAACAATAATCAAAACATCGCACTGATCCTTGTCGGATGCGGCAAGCTTGAGTGACTGATTGTACGAAATGCTGTTTTCATGTTTTGATGTAACAAGCGTACCCTTTCTGTTTCCGAGCGTGAATGTTACAACACGGAAGTTTTTAAGAACATAATTGCTCAGGCTCTTTGCAATTGTGTTACCGTCAACACCTGTGATTGACGCAACGGTAAATGCCGCAAGCAAATTGTAAACATTATAAAGCGATTTGAGTGTAAGTTCAATCTTGTACTTATTGTTGATTGTAATTTCGCCTTTTTCAAGATCGGCAGATGTAACTGTGTAGCTTGTATCCTGTCTTTTAAGACCGCAGTTCGGACATTCATAGTTGCCTATGTGGTCGTAGTGATAGCTTGAATATGTCATGGGAGATTTGCAGTGAGGGCAATATGCACCGTCATTATAAACACCGACAAATTCCTTTGTATCTGTCGGAAGATTGCCTGCACCGAACCATACAACATTATCCCTGCCATAGCCAAAGCACGAAACAAGCGGATCGTCGGCGTTAAGAATAAGCTGAGTTTCGGGATGAATACTATCCTTTACGGCATTGTAAACCCATTCCGGATGACCGTTTCGTGTGAGCTGGTCACGGTAAAGGTTTGTGATAACATAGTGAGTAGGTGTGATGTATTTGAATGTATATTTTGCAAAGCGTTCGTCACTTTCAATAAGAAGAATGTCCGACTTAACCTTGCCCGAAAGAGTACAACTGCCGAGAATAAGAGTTGTAACACCCTCAATCTGGTTAGAACCCTCTTTGTTCCAGGCAACTTTTTTGCCGCTTTCACAAAGAATATGTGCAATCATCTCAACGGTAGATGTCTTGCCGTTACTGCCTGTTACGGCAACAATATATTTCGGCAGTTCAATTCGTCCGAGAATATCGGGGCAGAGTTTAAGCGCAATCTGTCCCGGCAGACTGCTGCCCTTGCCGAGCAATCCTCCGACAAATTTCAGAACCTTGCACACAATAATAGTTAATAGTTTTTTCATTTTGCCACTTCCTTAATTAAAGACAACCTGTGTTGCCTGTACATACCTTGTATATACTCTTCATCATTATACCACAATTTTATTTCTTTGAATATATATTCTTAAAATTTTTTGCAAATTGAAACAGCAGGTTGAAAAAATTTTAAATCCAAAAAATAAAAAGCCCGAAATTCGGTCAGCTTGAATTTCGGGCTTTTCTGCAGACTGCAACCATCCGTTCAACGAGTGGTTTTGATTGTATCTGCGTTTTACTTCGGTTGATGTGACGGTTTTTCTTTTTTCTTCCATAAAATAATTCCTCCTCAAATCAAAACGGAATCTCATAATTTAATCGTTTTTTCTGCAAATTGCATTGATATTTTCAATGTAACTATATTATACAAAAGACCGCTGTCCCATTATCCTCCCTATGAATTTTAAAATTGAAATTTATTGTCATTTGAAAAGTAAATTAATTTTTGGATTTACTTGTATTGAAGGTGAGATTATAATATAATAAGCGTTGTTATGTAAATTTTGTTATGTGATTTATTAACGGAGAAAATTATGACTGAAAAAGAAAAAATGCTTAATTCGCAGATGTATAATCCAATGGGCGACAAACAGCTTCGCAATGAACGCTGTTCGGTTAAAAATCTTTGCAGAGAGTACAACAATCTTCCGTTTGAAGATGAAGAGACTCAAAAAATTCTTATAAAGAAAATTGTCGGCAGTACAAAGGAAAATTTCTGCATTACCGCTCCGTTCTGGTGCGACTACGGCTACAATATCGAACTCGGTGAGAATTTCTATTCAAACCACAATATGGTGATTCTCGACTGTGCAAAGGTGAAATTCGGCGACAATGTTTTTGTTGCACCAAACTGCGGATTTTACACGGCAGGTCATCCTGTTGATTATCCGAGAAGAAACGCAGGCTTTGAATATGCCTATCCGATTACCGTCGGCGACAATGTGTGGATTGGCGGAGGAGTTCAGGTCATGCCGGGCGTCACAATCGGAAGTAATGTCGTAATCGGCGGCGGAAGCGTTGTTGTAAAGGATATTCCGTCCGACTGCGTAGCCGTGGGAAATCCGTGCAAGCCTATCAGAAAAATCACGGATGAGGATATGAAAACCTGTTTTGACAAAAGTATGAATAAATAACTTCAAGTGAGGATTTTATGGAGCTTAAAAGTAACGAAGAAAAAATTACCCGTGCATTGCTCGTCAGTGTTGACACGGGCGAATATGACGCACAGGCGTCACTTGACGAACTTTTTGAACTTGTAAAAAGTGCGGGAGCAGATCCCGTTTTGTCGGTAACGCAGAATCTGCAAAAAATTGAAAAGGGTACTTTTGTCGGCACAGGCAAGCTTGCCGAGATTGCCGAAATCTGCGAATCACAGGAGATAGATTTGCTTGTGTTCGACAGCGAGCTTTCTCCGACACAGATTAAAAATATCGAGGCTGAAACAGATGTCAGAGTAATTGACCGAACAACGCTTATTCTCGATATTTTTGCCCAGAGAGCAAGGTCAAAAGAGGGTAAGCTTCAGGTTGAGCTTGCACAGCTTAAATATATGCTCCCAAGACTTACGGGCAAAGGTATCGCAATGTCAAGACTCGGCGGCGGTATCGGCACAAGAGGTCCGGGTGAAACAAAGCTTGAAACCGACAGACGACATATCCGCAGAAGAATTGAAAGCCTGAAAGAAGAGCTTTCCGACCTTGAAAAGCATCGTCAGATGTTGCGTTCACGCAGAAAAAAAGACGGTGTAATAACCTGTGCGATTGTCGGCTACACAAACGCAGGCAAGTCAACTCTTATGAACTGCCTTACGGACGCAGGTGTGCTTGCACAGGACAAGCTTTTTGCAACGCTTGATCCCACATCAAGAGCGTTGAAGCTTCCGAGCGGTATAACCGTTATGATGATTGACACGGTAGGTCTTGTTCGCAGACTCCCGCACCACCTTGTTGAAGCATTCCGCTCAACCCTTGAAGAGGCGGCACAGTCAGATATTATTCTAAATGTATGTGACGCATCAAGTGACGAGGCAAGAACACATATGCAGGTTACAACCGACTTGCTTGAATCCCTCGGCTGCGGTGATACACCGATTATAACCGTTCTCAACAAGTGCGATTTGCTTAACGAAACTATGCTTGCGCAGGACTTTAAAGCCTGTGTTCGCATAAGCGCAAAGAACGGCACGGGTATAGACGAACTTCTTAATGCAATTGAGAACAATCTTCCCGTCAGAATGAAAAGAGTAAAAATTCTTCTGCCGTTTGCACAGGCAGGTCTTGCAAACGAAATCCGCAACAAAGGCACTCTCATTTATGAAGAATATGTTGCCGAAGGACTTTCGGTTGAGGCTGTTGTTGACGAAGCACTTTATGCTAAACTTGCAAAATATGAATGTGAATAACTTAAAATTTATTTAATTTGACATTCTGTTTTTTGGTTGTTATAATGATATTATGAAAGGAAAATGATATGTCATTCTTTGATATGATTCAATCATTTGATACCTCGGTTCTTGAATTTATTCAGAACACATTTAAATGCTCTTTTCTTGATCCGATTATGGCTTTTTTCAGCTATATGGGTGAAATGGGGCTTTTCTGGATTGCAGTCGGCATTGTGTTTATAATTTTTAAAAAAACTCGCTCAATGGGAGTTATGATGCTTGTTGCAATGGCAATCGGCTTTCTTGTCGGTGAAATCGGAATAAAAAATCTTATAAACCGACCACGGCCGTTTATGGTGAGCACCGATTATTCAGCAAGACCGTCTGAGTTGAATCCCGACTTTGGGCTTAACATAGCCATTCCGTCAGGCAGCAGCTTTCCGTCGGGACACAGCTGTTCGTCACTTGCGGCGGCAACCGTTATGCTTATCAAGGACAAACGATTCGGAATTCCTGCACTTGTGCTTGCGCTTTTGATTGTATTCTCAAGACTTTATAACTATGTTCATTATCCGTCAGATGTTCTCTGCGGAATGTTACTCGGCGTGATTTGTGCCGTTGTCGTTGTGCTTGTGTTTAAAAAGACAGGCCTTGACAACAGGCTGTCACCGCAAAAGGTTAAAGAAGGCTGATTTTATGAAAAATTACAGATTTGTCGGCAAAACCTCAAAAGAGGCTTTTCTCATCAAGGGAATTAATGTTTTCAACGAGCGTTGGATTCATGAGGGCAGTTGTGCCACCGTGACAAATCCTCAGAACGGCAAAAGCTATGTATTTTCAAAGTACATAAGCGGAGGAGTTGAGTTTGTTGCGGGAAAGGACGCAAGCGGTTACTGGCTGTTCTTTGTTGAGGTATAAAACTGTAAAATTCTTTAAAAGAATAATATATATTGGGAGTAAATGTTAAAAATGGAAAACGAAAAATTATTGGCAAAAAATCTGTTTGATTACAGCAGGACTATTGCAAAGCCCTTGCTTGAAACCGTTGATTATCCGTGGGAGGCTCTTCCGAAAATCAGCGAATTTATTATTGAACTCGGAAAAACTCTTGATCCCGAAATCTACGAGCAGAGGGGAGAAAATGTGTGGGTTGCAAAAAGTGCAAAGGTTTTTGACTCCGCATATCTCGGCGGACCGCTCATTATCTGCGAAGATGCCGAAATCAGACAGTGTGCTTTTATCAGAGGCAATGCAATTGTCGGCAGGGGCGCAGTTGTAGGCAACTCAACAGAGCTTAAAAATTCAATCCTTTTTGACGGTGTTCAGACTCCGCATTATAACTACATCGGTGACAGTATTCTCGGCTACAAGTCACACACAGGCGCAGGTGTAATCACATCAAACCTCAAGAGTGACAAGAGCCTTGTAACTGTTCTTTGCGACGGCGATAAGGTTGACACAAATGTTAAAAAGTTCGGCGCAATGCTCGGTGACCATGTAGAGGTAGGCTGCAACAGCGTTCTTAACCCCGGTTCTGTAATCGGCAGAAATACCAACATCTATCCGCTTTCGTTTGTAAGAGGTTATGTTCCAGAAAACAGCATCTACAAGCGTCTTGGCGAGGTTGCCGAAAAGATTGAATAATATTTATGCATTTGTCGGCAAGCATAATTATTGTGTAGCTTTTATGCGATAAAGGAAAAATAACAGATTTTAAATTTTTGCGTTTTTTTGTTGACAATTGTGATGTTATTTGTTACAATAACCAAGGTTTTGATGACTTTTATCAGAACAATTTTCTGCCGTGTGCAGAAGTTGGATTGTATAAGCCCGTAATACGGACGGGTGTTTCTACAAACTGCCTTAAACAGTTTACTATAATCCCCGTTAAGGGGCGTAGTATTATGTTTTGGCGGTTTTTTTATTCCCCTTAAATGTTACCCACAACAAATAAAGGAGAAAATGATAATGAAAAAGTACGATGTTATTATTGTAGGAGCAGGTCCGGGCGGAATTTTTTCTGCATATGAGCTTGTAACAAACAACTCTGAAATAAAGGTTGCCGTATTTGAAAAAGGTCATCTTCTTGAAAAGAGAAAGTGTCCGATTGACGGTGACAAAGTTAAAAAGTGCATTTCATGCAAAACCTGTTCCATTATGAGCGGTTTCGGCGGTGCGGGTGCGTTTTCGGACGGTAAGTACAACATAACAAACGATTTCGGAGGCACGCTCTACGAACATATCGGCAAGAAAAAAGCCATTGAGCTTATGGAATATGTTGACAAAATCAATATGAAGTTCGGCGGAGAGGGTACAAAGCTTTATTCCACAGCAGGCACAAGCTTTAAGAAGCTTTGCTTACAGAATAAGCTTAATCTTCTTGACGCATCAGTCCGTCATCTCGGTACGGACATCAACTACATTGTGCTTAAAAATCTTTATGATTACCTTGAAAACAAGGTTGATTTCTATTTTGATACACCTGTTGAAAATGTTGAACTCAAGAACGGCAATGATAAGGAAGGTTATCTTGTTGACACAGCCGATGAAAATTATGAGTGCAAAAAGTGCATTGTTTCAGTCGGCAGAAGCGGCAGCAAGTGGATGGAACATGTTTGTCATAACCTTAATATTCCCACAAAGTCGAACCGTGTTGACATCGGTGTTCGTGTGGAGCTCCCTGCCGCAATCTTTTCACACCTCACAGACGAACTCTACGAAAGCAAGATTGTTTACCGCACAGAACAGTTCGAGGACAATGTGCGTACATTCTGCATGAACCCGAAGGGTTGCGTTGTAAACGAAAACACAAACGGCATTATCACAGTAAACGGTCACAGCTATGAAGACAAGGCAAAGCAGACAGAGAACACAAACTTTGCACTCCTCGTCAGCAAGCATTTTTCAGAGCCTTTCAAGGACAGCAACGGTTATGGTGAAAGCATTGCCCGTCTTAGCAATATGCTGGGCGGAGGTGTAATTGTTCAGCGTTTCGGTGATTTGATTCGAGGTCGCCGAAGCAATCCGAGCAGAATCAAAGAAGGACTTGTTGTTCCGACTCTTGACGCAACACCGGGCGATTTGAGTCTTGTGCTTCCAAAGAGAATCCTTGACGGTATCATCGAAATGATTTATGCTCTTGACAAAATTGCCCCCGGCACAGCCAACGATGACACACTTCTCTACGGTGTTGAGGTCAAGTTCTATAATATGGAAGTTGATGTTGACGAGCACCTCGAGTCGCCCCACAAGGGACTTTATATCATCGGTGACGGCAGCGGCGTTACACATTCACTTTCTCATGCCAGCGCCGGCGGTGTATTCGTCGCAAGGGGAATCTTGGCAAATTCAAGGGAAATCTTGGCAAATTAAAAATTGACGGCGAGCCACCGTTCCCAATTCGTGAAGATAGATTGCATAATAAACAGCATATTATGCCCGAGTGCAAAATTGCAAGTGTTTATGCAGTCTATGCTGTAGGGGCGTTCATTGGACGCCCGCATTGATGTAAGATTTTGTTTATTCACATAACTTATGATTTAATCAAAAATGTGTATTCATTTGCAACGGTGAACAAGGTTTGCCGTTGCAAAACAGACGATATCTTTCTGCGACTGCAAACAATAAAAATAACCAAAACCTATTGATTTTATTAATCGGTTATGGTATAATAAGCTCGTTGTAAAGCAGACTGAACAATCAGCTTGTCTTGCAATGGTGTTCTTTTGTACAATATATTTCTTTTTATGAACAAAGAAATGAATAATTTAGTTCAGAATTGCAAGAAGTCAAAAAGCGTGCAATTAAGTGAGCGGCAGGCCCTGTACGATTGGGGTCTGTGAATCATGTCAGGCGGGGAACCGAGCAGCATTAAGCAGTATTGCCGATGCGATGCAGTAAGTCTGTCGTTCACTCATTTGTACGATTGCCGTTATTTCGGCTGACGGCTTGCATTTTTTGTTGATTGCGGGGTGAATTTTTGTATCAGGTACTCTATAGAAAGTGGCGACCGAAAACCTTTGCCGATGTTTCGGGACAGGAACACATAACCACAACTCTTTTAAACGAAATCAGCACCAACCGTCTTAACCATGCATATCTTTTTACGGGTTCAAGAGGTACGGGCAAAACTACCTGTGCAAAAATTCTTGCGAAGGCAGTCAATTGCCTTCATCCCGTAAACGGAAATCCCTGCGGTGAATGTGAAATCTGCAAGGGAATTGACGATGGCAGTATCCTCGATATTGTCGAAATGGATGCCGCATCCAACAGAAAAATTGATGATATCCGTCAGATTATTGACGAGGTTCAGTTTAAGCCCGCAAAGTGCAAATACAGAGTTTACATCATTGACGAGGTTCATATGCTCACAACCGAGGCGTTCAATGCCTTGCTCAAAACGCTTGAAGAACCTCCCGAACATGTCATATTCATTTTGGCAACTACCGAAGTTCACAAACTCCCGCAGACAATTCTGTCACGCTGTCAGCGTTTCGATTTTCACAGAATCCCACCCCGAGCAATAGCAGACAGACTGCTCTATGTTGCAAATCAGGAGGGCGTGACACTGAGCGACAGTGCCGCAATGCTTACCGCATCTGTTGCTGACGGTGCGTTGCGAGATGCTCTTTCTCTTCTTGACAGATGCATTGCAATCAGCTCGGAAATTGATGAAGATGTTGTTCGCAGTGCCGCAGGACTTGCGAGAAAGACATATCTTTTTGAGCTTTCTAACTGTGTAATCAATAAGAACACAGCGAAGGCACTTGAAATTGTTGACAGGCTTTACGGTGAGTCCAAGGATATGGCAAGGCTTTGCGATGAATTGCTTTCGCATTTCAGAACGCTTATGCTCATAAAGTCGGTAAAAAATCCGAGGGATATCGTGATTATGGCTGACGATGAGTTTGAACAGGCTCAAACGCAGTCGGATTACCTCTCACTTGCCGACATTGTATATTATATGGATGTGCTTTCAAAGGCATATCAGAATATGGGCAGGGGAACAGGCGACAGAACAGAGCTTGAAATGGCGGTTGTAAAGCTGTCATCGGCTGAGCTTGACGGTACAATTGAGGCTTTGACCGCAAGAGTAACCGCTCTTGAAAAGGCTGTTAAAAAGGGAATAAAGGTGAACTATGTTCCCGAACAGGTGCAAACTGTACCGCAGTCTGTTCAGAGTGAAACTCCAAAACCCGAGGTTCAAAATGCAGAACCCGAAAAGTCGCAGGAAACAAAACCTGTTTCGGAAAAAATCAAGGACGAGCCGGTAATTCCGACGCCTCCTGTTGAGATGCCGACACCGAAACAGCCCGTTCAGCCAATACAGGAACAACCCGTTTCTGTACAGCACAAGCCTAAAAAAACAGCTCAAAGACAGAGCGTTGACCTTGATGCAATCTATAATAACGCACAGCCTTTTCCCGATTGGGCAGAGGTAGTCAACAATATGAAACCTGTTTCAAGGGCAATTGCGGCGGCATTTGCAAATTCTGCCGCTTACACAAGCGGAAAATATTTGCTGATTGACACAGATAATGAAATGGCTTTTGAACTCCTCAAAAATAACGAAAGACGACAGGAAATCCGTCAGCTTATTTTAGAAACAACAGGTCAGCACTATAATCTCGGTCCGTATAAAAGACCGAGTGCAAAGCAAGAAGAAAAAACCGATCCCGTTGACAAGCTTATTGAAAGCTTGCAGGGAAGCGATGTAATAATAACACAAGAATAACCGAAAGGAAGATAAAATTATGAAAGCAAGATTACCAAAGGGTTACGGCAGCGGCGGAGCAAACAACATTCAGCAGCTTGCCCGTCAGGCTCAGAAGCTTCAGGATGATATGGAGGCCGCATCAAAGGAACTCGAAACAAAAGAGTATGAGGCAACAGCCGGCGGCGGTGCAGTTAAGGTTACAGTAACAGGCAAAATGGAACTCACAAAGGTTGAAATTTCACCCGAAGTTGTTGATCCCGAGGATGTAGAAATGCTCTCAGACCTCGTTATGGCAGCCGCAAATGAGGCAATCAGAGCAGCCGCTAAGGAAAAAGAGGACAAAATGGAAACAATCTCAGGCGGACTTAACATTCCGGGAATGTTCTGATTATGTCGGGATATAATGTTGCTCCGCTTGAAAATTTGGTGGAGCAGTTTGAAAGAATGCCGGGAATCGGTAACAAAACCGCTCAAAGACTTGCATATTATGTTCTCAATCTGTCAAAAACAGAAGCGGAACAGCTTGCAGGTGCGGTGATGGACGCCCACACAAAGATTCACTATTGCAGTAAATGCTGTAATCTTACAGACAAAGACCTTTGTCCCGTGTGTGCAAATCCCGCAAGGGATCATTCTGTTATCTGCGTTGTTGAAACTCCGAGAGATGCTACGGCTATTGAAAATACCCACGAATTTAAGGGTGTTTATCATGTTCTCCACGGTTCAATCTCACCGCTTAACGATATCGGTCCTGACAACCTTACAATAAAAGAACTGCTTGCAAGGCTTAACGAGGAATCGGTTGAGGAGGTCATTATGGCAACCAACCCGACCGTTGAGGGCGATGCAACGGCTCTGTATATTTCAAAGCTCTTAAAGCCGCTTGGTGTAAAGGTGACAAGACTTGCCTACGGTATCCCTGTTGGCGGTGACCTTGAATATGCCGATGAATACACCCTTGCAAAGGCTCTTGAGGGCAGAAATGAAATTTAATTTCTTGGTTTAAACTATTGACAAATTGTCAAAACAGTAGTATAATCTTGTATTCCACAGTAGAAAGGAGGATGTGCAGTGGCAAATATGAAAACGATTGCTCAGAACAAAAAGGCAAGACACGATTATTTTGTCGAGGAAACCTATGAAGCCGGAATTGAGCTTTGCGGTACGGAAGTAAAATCCTTGCGTGCCGGCAGAGTAAATCTCAAGGACAGCTGGTGTTCAATTGTTGACGGCGAAATTTTTGTCAACGGAATGCACATTTCTCCTTACGAACAGGGAAACATCTTTAACCGTGACCCTATGCGTGTGAGAAGGCTTCTTATGCACAAAAAAGAGATTTTAAAGCTCTACGGCACGGTTAAGCAGACGGGATATTCACTTATCCCGATTAGTCTGTATTTCAAGGACAGCAAGGTTAAACTTCAGGTTGGACTCTGCAAAGGTAAAAAGCTATACGATAAGCGTGCCGATATGGCAGAACGCTCCGCAAAGCGTGATATGGAGCGTGCCATTAAAGAACAGAGAAGATAGTTTGGTGTTATTATGAGTTTGCGTAGCTTGTACGAAAATATTTCGGAATACAGCGATTTTGCTTTAATCGGACGGGACTTTTCTGCCTTTGATACCGATTATTCCGTGCTCGGCTTTGTAAATTCGTCCGATAAAACCGAACTTGTTCTGTTGAATTTCAATTGTGCCGAAGAGGACATTTGTTGTGAAGATTTGACTTTGAGAGAAAATATCATTCTTGAAAAGAAAAATAATTCTGATTTGTCCGATGATTTTTCCGCAATTGTAATTGACGGACAGCGTTTTGACTTTGATTCAGTATGCGGTGAAACGCTTGAATGTTGCGAATTAACAAGGTCATATATCATCTCTGAGTTTATGAAACTCGGTTGGAAGAGCGACAGGCTTTTCGACGCTCCTCTTGATTCTCTGTTCATAAACTTTATTGAACTTGAGAATAAGATTGATGATTTGTCTTTGCTTGATTTGATAAAGAATGTTGAAATAATATTTTCAAAATATCAAAAGACAGATTATCCGTTAGCAAAACTCAGCCTTGAAGTTGGCAAGGAAGTAAATATTCCGATTGAAATTTTTGACGGCGAAAATCAGATTGTGATAAAAAATCTTAAACTTTTGAATTCAGCCGAAGATTCAGAAATGAAGGAATTTGTCGAAAATGATGTTGTGCTTCCGTATGTTGAGTATTCGTGTGATGATGAAATCTCAGTGATGTTCTGCCTTTCTGATGAGCTTGACAAACCTTTCAAAGGTATGGGCGGATTGGCAACCGATGACGGCGTTGTTGCTTTTGCAGTGGATGATTCGAACAAAAGCGATTTGAAAACGGCTGTGATATATTCACCGATTGAGCAGAACACAAAGCATCTTGAATGTTGTCTTGTCTGTTGTGAAAAAATACTTGATAAGCCTGTTACCGAATACAGGTTTTCAATATAAAATTTTTAAATTGAATATGGGGATGTAAAGGTTTCGACGGGGATTTCAAACCTTGGTAAGCGAGCGGCGGTGCGGAACCGCCATAAAATCCGCAACTTTAAAATTAACTGACAACAAAACAGTTGCTTTAGCAGCCTGAGTGCTGCTCGTTCCTGCACAGAGTACCTCGGCTGTGTAAGGGGCGTCGATTAGAGGTAAATGTGAACAGGGGAGCGCTCCGAACCCTGTCACAGCTTAGGAGCTGCCAAAGTGCATAGCCTGTTGATGGGCGATGCACCGAGGGAGATTTAAAACACCAACTGCGCTCGGAGAAACCCTTGGCAAGATTTTTTCGGACAGGAGTTCGATTCTCCTCATCTCCACCACATTAAAACCGCAATCGTGATACAGAAGAGTATCTTGATTGCGGTTTTTTTATAATTGCGTTTAATATAAGTGAATAGATTTTAAATTGTAATAAGTTAAAAAGTATTAAAAATAATTAAAAAAGTTATCAAAAAGTGTTGCTTTTTTGAGCCTAAAAATATATAATGTAGTTACAGCGAAAAGAAAGTAAGCTCATATATGCGTTATTGCTTGTGTTTTTACTTTTGCAGACACTTACTCGACAAAATATGAGATTTTGTCGGGGAAAAAGGAAAAGCTCTGACTGTGAGGTCAGAGCGGAATGAAGCAGAGAGTGGTGTGCTTGTCAACACTGCTCTTTGCTTAGCAAAATAATTGTATCATAGAAATTGTTATGTGGCAAGAGAAACGGAGGTCTATTTGACGGCTTATATAAAAAAAACAAACAATCCAAAATTGGGAAGACCGAGTGCAAATCTTAATTATGAAGTAAAGGCAAGAGTTGATGACGAACTAAATACCCGGCTTGAAGAATATGCTAAAAAGCGTAATACTTTGAAAGCTACCGCAATAAGGGGGATATTATCATCTTTCTTTGCACAAGGTTCCAAAAATGACGAAAGAGACAATAAAGGAGCGATAAATATGAGTGTTAATTCAACAAATACACTTCGTTTTACAATAACAGCAATTGATAATCTGACTCGTGCTGCCATGACAGAAAAGTATGGTGCGGAAGCTCAGAAGATGTTTTGGGAAAATACATTTATCAAAAAACAGATTTATAAAAGAATAGAAGGAAATTTTTTTGATATACAAGACCACATTAAAGCTATGGTTTATTCAATGTTAAGCACACGCAGTAAGTGGAGTAGGCTTAAGAAATATTTTGATATTGATACAGGTGAAATTATAGAAGTTGATAAGATTTTTGGTAATTACAGACCTGAATATATTCTTAGTTGTAATCCTGATGAACTTGTTGAACAACTTAAAAGTATAGTTGTTGCCAGCCAATCGACTGCAAAGCAAATGAGAGAATTGATATCTGTTAATATTCCTAAATTGCTTGAATTTGAAAGAAATTATGGCAGTATTGACAATTACTATCGCACATTTATTGAAAAGGATAATACTTTAAAGAGCCTTGTTCATAATCTTTCTGATTCTAAAAGTGAAGATAAATTTTCTGAAATGGCGGTTTCTCTTGTTGCCGAATATCTTAGAAATATAGGCTATGACATTGCAAATCCTAACGGTTATACAAAGACAATTTTAGGTTGTGAAGGATTAGGTTTGTCCGATAGAAAAGAGGTATCGGATGACGAAGTTTTTGATATGATTTCGGAAATAGCAGATTTAACAGGCAGACATCCTGCTGAAGTTGATTATATTTTATGGCTGGCTTGCTCAGAAAAATATATTTAATTTGAATTTATTAAATATATTACGGAGGTTAATTTATGTCAGAAAATGAATTATCAAACGGATTCGACACAGATGGTATTTCTAAATTAAATCGTGAAACTGATGACGCTGATGAAGAAAATATTGATATTTCAACAACTAAATCTGAAAATAATTACGAGGATAATTTCGATATACCTGTTCAGAAAAAGATAAATGAGAAAAAATCACCACGAATGGTACGGTTTTCAACTGTTATTTTGATAGTTCTTTTATCAATCACTACAGTTTTGTTAGTATTTTTTGCATATCTGTTCTTTAGTAATAAATCTACCGATACGACAGATTCAGGTGAACCGATTACGAATAATCAAATGTTAGGTGATATTGATTTTACGAAAGAGTCTATTGAAGATTTCACTGATGTAATTCCGGACGAAACAATTGATATTAGCGAATATATATTGTTTAACAGTGACTCCATTATGCTTACTGAAACGGATTTGGAATTTCTGTCTGACCGTGAGCTTGAATTGGCGAGAAACGAAATTTATGCTCGCCATGGTCGCAAATTTAATACCGATTATATTCAGCAGTATTTTGATTCAAAAAGTTGGTATAAGGGAACGATAGATGCTGATAAATTTGATGATAGTGTACTTAACGATATTGAAAAATATAATATTGAGTTTATTCGAAATTACGAATATGAACGCAGTTTAAGTTACACAGAATTCGAAACTACTCATACAAAGAATTCTGCATCAAAAGAGGAGCAATCTTCAAAAACTCCCAAAATAAAAGTTACCGAACCTATTGAAACAACTCCGAAAGTTAAATTAACGACTTTAAATGTTAAAGGTGTTAAATTTAATTATGTGAAATCGTTTAATTCTGATTTCGAATATTCAGATGATGTGTTAGATTATGATATTAATATAGATGTTCAGTATTGCAAACCTGAGGATTATTGTTCTGAAAATGATCATTTAGTTTCACTTATGCCGCCATCAAATGGTATGTATGATAAAGAAAATATAGGCAATCTTTATTATACAGCTAATGATGAAGATTTTGTTATATTTAAAGTTAATATTAAAGGAAATTATAATATTGAATTTTACACAGAAGAGGGATATTGTGAATTTAGAAAATACACACCAAGTGGTGCTGTGTTGAAGAATTTTGCAGGCATTACGGATTATGAAATTTTTTCAATAAATTCAGAAAAAGGTTCTGTAAATGAAGAGTTTTATATAGGATTTCATAAAAGTGAAGTTTCAAGAGTTGATTTTAAGTTGTTTTGTGTAGGACCAAATGGTTTTGGTCAATGGTAAATAAAAGAGATGTTTTCTTTTGTGTTAATCATAAAAGTGAAACATCTTTTTTAATTTTCTATGCCTTATGACATCTGCATTGTCACATTCTCTCATCACAAAAGAAGTGTTTGTTTTGTCTGCTTTTGGCAAAGGCTTAGCGACTTTTGCAGTCAATGTCATTATAAGTCCAAACATTTTTACCTCCGATTTTAGTTTTTGATGATAAGTTTTTCCGTTGCAAGTACAACTGTTGTTGTCACAGCAAATCCAAGCACAAACCATAATGCTTCCATTGTTCTGCTCCTTTCTGTCATTTATTTATGCAAAAATGCACCCACCGCCTTTTGATAAGAAAAAGGCTTTGACCTTTTTACAGTCAAAGCCTCATCCTGCCATGGCAATGTCTTGGGTTTATTAAGTTTTATAATAGTGCCTTATAAAACCTCGGCATATTCCGTGGCAGTATTTTTGTTTAAATTTCGTTTGGATTTTTACTTTATCATTTTTAAAAATTCCTGTTTTGTCAAAAGCTTTGCAAAGCCGTAGTCACGACATATTTTTTGGCAAATCCTTTTTGTTTCATCGTCCATACCGCAGTCAAGGCAAATTACACAGTCATTTCTTCCTCTGCTTATCCATTTTACCTTTGCGGCAGCACTTCGCAAAATATATTCGGCATTTTCACATTTTCCGCTGACGGGAGCAACAAACATAACGGTATTATTCTTTCTGTTACGAAAGAGAAAAAATGTTAATTCACGGACAAATGCACAAATTCCGATTACGGCAAAAACAACAAGAAAAACAGCCGATACAACATTCATGTAATTCACCTCAGTACATTTTATTGCAGATGTTTCAAAGTGTGCGGTATAAATCCGCAAAATGCAGAAACAATATAAAAAGCGGCTAATCCGCAAAAATGAATGAGGAGAATGAATACTATGGAAAACAATGCATATTGTAACCAAAGCATTATGTGCTCGGTAACAAACTGTAAGCATCACAACAGCACAAAGGACTACTGTTCGCTTGAAGCAATCAAGGTCGGAACTCACGAGGCAAATCCGACTGTTTGTCAGTGTACGGACTGCCAGAGCTTTGAAGCAAAGTGCAGCTGCAAGTAATTTGATTTGAAGCTTACACCCTCAGCCCCTTGGACTGGGGGTGTTTTGGCTTTAAAAGGGGATGAATTTGTGGAGATTTTTTCATCGGTAATTTTTCAGATTGCGGTTTTGTTTTCGTTTATATTTATCGGTTTTACAATCCGACAGGGCGGATTTTTGCCGGAAAATTCAGCCGAAATTTTTTCAAAGCTTGAGAACAGGATTCTTATGCCAGCCGTTGTAATTAACACATTCCGCACCAATTGTACAGTAAAAAACATAAGCGAAAAATGGGTGTTCATTGCCTACAGCACGGGGGTTCTGCTGTTTTGCATTGCAACGGGATTTGTTGCGTCAAGGTTTCTCGGAAAAACGGAATATCTGAAAAAGGTGTACCGCTATTCAATTTCCGTTTCAAATTTCGGATTTGTCGGAACTGCAATGGTGTCGGGAATATACGGCGCAGAAAGCATGGAGCTTTTCGACTATCTTATGTTCACTTTACCGCTTAATCTGTTTACTTATTCAATAGGAATTGCGTGGCTTGTGCCGAACGGACACGGCAAATTTTCAATGAGAAATTTTGTCAATCCGATTTTTGTTTCAATTTTTATCGGAGCAATTCTCGGTTTATTGCCGATTCCGAAATTCAGACTTGTCACAACAATAATCAATTCAACCGCCGCCTGTATGTCTCCAATTGCAATGATTCTGACAGGTTTTGTAATAGGCGGCTACAGCTTTGCAAATCTATTCGGCAAATGGCAGACCTATGTTGTTGCAGGAATCCGCCTTGTGTTTCTGCCAACGGTTTCGGTGCTTGTGTTAAAGCTTTTTAACGCACCTCAGGAGGCAGTTGTTGCAACACTTTGCGCAAATGCAATGCCGCTTGGACTTAACACGGTAATCATTCCGTCAGCCTACGGAAAAAGTCCCGATGACGGTGCAAGTATGGCGCTTGTGTCACAGCTGACGGCAGTTTTTACGATACCGATTTTGTTCTATATTCTGCTTTAACCCTTGATTAATTCCCACTCCATTGGTACAATATAGGTATAAAAATATTGGAGGTTTGATTATGGAATTATCTGAGGCTTTAAATAACAGAAAAAGCACAAGACATTATATAGATAAAAAAGTTGACAAAAGCTTGCTTGATGAAATGCTGTCGGCGGCAAATCTTGCTCCTTCGTGGAAGAACTCGCAGACGCCGCGCTTTTATGTTGCAACAGGCGAGAAAAGTAAGAATGCCGTAAGAGAGGCACTCCCTGAATTTAACAGAAAAAATTCAGAAAATGCGTCTGCATATATCGTGACAACAGTTGTTCTCGACCGTTCGGGTTTTGACAAAGACGGTACTGCCGTGACTGAAATCGGCAACGGCTGGGGATATTACGATCTCGGCCTTAACAATATGGCACTTTTGCTAAAGGCAACCGAACTCGGCATTTCAACCCTTGTTATGGGTATCCGTGACGGTGAAAAGCTCAGAAAAGAATTTGACATTCCCGAAACAGAGGCTGTTGTCAGCGTTATCGCAGTTGGTTACACTGATTCCGAAATCGTAAGACCAAAGAGAAAATCCGTTGAAGATTTTGCAAAATTTTATGAGGACTGAGAGGTTTACATAATGAGTGAATTTATCGAAAAACTGAAATCAAGAAGAAGCGTTCGCAGCTTTAAGTCTGAAATGCCGCCAAAGGAAGTTATTGACGAAATCATTTCCGCAGGTCTGTATGCACCGTCAGGAATGAACAGACAGCCGGTTATTATCGTTGCCGTTACAAACAAAGAAATGCGTGACAAGCTTTCAAGAATGAATGCCGAAATTATGGGAAAAGATGTTGATCCGTTCTATAACGCTCCCGTTGTTCTGATTGTGCTTGCCGATAAAGCAGCTCCTACATATCTATACGACGGTACTCTTGTAATGGAAAATCTTATGCTTGCCGCCCATGATGAGGGACTCGGAAGTTGTTGGATTCACCGTGCAAAGGAAGAATTTGAAAGCAAAGAGGGCAAAGAAATTCTCGAATCACTCGGCATTGAGGGTGACTATGAGGGTATCGGTCACTGCGTTATCGGTTATGTGAACGGTGAATATCCCAAAACTTCACCGAGAAGAGAAAACCGTGTTTTCTATGTTGAATGAGGGAATTTGTTTTTTGAAAGGATTGAACAAGGTTGACTTTGCAACAGTTGAAATATGTTGTCACCGTTGCCCGCACAGGCTCAATGAGTGAAGCGTCAAAAGAACTTTTTATTTCCCAACCGGGACTTACAACATCAATTCGTGAGTTGGAAACGGAAATGGGCATAAAGATTTTTACACGCACAAACAAGGGCGTTGTAACTTCAAACGAGGGTGAAAGATTTCTCGGTTATGCACGACAGGTTCTTGAACAGGCAAGCCTGCTTGAAGGAGTGTATAAGTCGGGAACAAAGATAAAGCAACAGTTCTGCGTTTCAACCCAGCACTACTCGTTTGCAGTCAATGCATTTGTTGATCTTATCCGACGGTTTGCAGGCGAGGAGTACGATTTTTCACTTCGTGAAACCGAAACCTACGAAATTATTGACGATGTTGCAAAGATGAAAAGCGAAATCGGAATCCTTTATCTCAACAGCTTTAACAAAGATGCGCTGATGAAAATTATAAAATCAAAGTCGCTGACATTTACCGAGCTTTTTACGGCAAAGCCTCATGTGTTCGTATCAACCGACCATCCGCTTGCAGACAAAAAATCCGTTACAATGGAGGAGCTTGCCGATTATCCGTATCTCTCGTTTGAACAGGGGGAGCATAATTCTTTCTATTATTCGGAAGAAATTTTCAGCACGGTCGGGCGTACAAAAAATATCAGAGTGACCGACAGAGCAACCCTGTTCAACCTTTTAATCGGACTTAACGGCTACACAGTTTGCAGCGGTGTAATCGACAATGAGCTTAACGGTGATAATATAACCGCAATTCCCCTTGATGAAGAGGGCAATATGAAAATCGGTTATATCGAAAATAAAAAGATTTTACACAGTAACCTTGCCGAGGCATATATTGAGGCTTTAAAGAAACATATTTGATATAAGAAAAACTAATAGCAAACGGCTGATAACAAGTATTTTACAAGTCTGTGAATTCATAATATAATTAACTCATCAAATTTCCACGGAGGTATTTAAGATGAGTAAACAGCACACACCATTTAGATTTGAAACAGTAGGCAGCTTTTTAAGACCCGATTATCTTAAAAAAGCAAGACTTGATTTTGAAAACGGTAAAATCACAAAAGAAGAGCTTACCGCAGTTGAGGACAAGGCTATTCTTGACCTTGTTGCAAAACAGAAAAAAGCCGGTATAAAAGCGATTACCGACGGTGAATTCCGCAGAGCAACATGGCATCTTGACTTTATGTGGGGATTTAACGGAGTTGAACACAAAAAAACTGAAAACGGTGTTGCATTCCACGGCGAACAGGCTTTGATTGACGATACATGGCTTTCCGGCAAAATCTCGGTTGACAGTCATCCGTTTGTTGAACATTACAAATTTGTAAAGGCTCTTGAGGATGAAAACACAGTAGCAAAGCAGACAATTCCTGCTCCCGCACAGTTTTTCCAGCAGTTCATCATTCCTGCAAATATTGAAACGACAAGGAAGTTCTATTCGACAGATGAAGAACTTATCAACGATATTGCAAACGGATACAAAAAGGTAATCAAAGATCTTTACGATGCAGGTTGCAGAAATATCCAGTTTGACGACTGCACATGGGGCGTTCTTGTTGCGGAGGGTAGCGTAATCCGCTATGGCGAGGATGCAGATTTTAAGAGTATCAGTGAGAAACTTCTCAAGGTAAACAACCTTGCAATTGAGGGTAAGCCCGATGACCTCGTAATCAATACTCATGTTTGCAGAGGTAACTATCATTCTGCATACTTCAGCAGCGGTGCATATGATCCTGTTGCAGAGAAACTTTTCGGTGAAGAAAATGTCAACGCTTATTATCTTGAGTTTGACGATGAGCGTTCAGGCGGTTTTGAACCGTTAAAATATGTGAGCGGTGACAAAAAGGTTGTTCTCGGTCTTATCACAACAAAGTCACCTGTTCTTGAGGATAAGCAGACTGTAATCAATCGTATTCATGAGGCGGCAAAGTATATTCCGCTTGACAGATTGTATCTCAGTCCGCAGTGCGGTTTTGCATCATGCGAAATCGGTAATAAGCTTACCGAGGAAGAGCAGTGGGCAAAGCTTGCTCTTGTAAAAGAAATTGCAGAAGAAGTTTGGAAGTAACTATATATAAAAAAGCCGACACTCCGAAAAGTGTCGGCTTTTTATCTGTCATAAATCAGTCCTTGCGTTTTGAGCTGAATTTGTATGATATAAGGTTGAGGACAAGGAAAAGTACGATTGCACCGATTGAGTACATCATCATAAATGTGAAATCCACTTCGTTTCCGAAAAGGTTGAGGTTGGTTGCAAACGCTTTTTCTGCCTCTTCGGCAAACATTCCGTGGTCTGCTCCTGCGAGTGAGGTCGAAATATCGTTAATGCACGGGCTGACAAGCACATTTCTTATCATAGCCGCAATGTGCGAGCCGGGGATAAGATTTACAAATGTCTGAACTCCGTCCGAAAACTGGCTGACGGGAATGTATGCGCCAATTACAAAACCGATTGCAACCGAAATAAGTGTGTTGAATGCTGCATAGGTTGAATTTTTTTTGAAGAACGACGCAACAAACATAAGAATAAGTACAGCCGAAACAGAGCCTAAAATCACAAGTCCGTATAATTTTAAAAGCTCTGTAAATTCGGGAAAGCTTGAACCCGATATGCACGAAAATGCGATGCCTGCCGTCAGCAAAATTGCGCTGATTACAATTGTGTTTATAACCGCACCCGAAAAGTAGGAGAGAACAACCGTACTGCCCTTTACGGAAGAAGCGTTGTAGTCGTAGTCAATCTTGTTCTGCTTGTCGGAAATCATTACCGAAAGCGAGTTCATTGCAACCGTAACAACAGATGTTCCGATAACGCCCGATACAAGCCATGAATTTACAAGTGCGTTAATCAAATTGTCCTCTGTTTTGATGTTGAAGCCGTCAAGCATTGAAGTCATTGCATCAACATAATTCTGTTTAAGAAACAAAAGATAAAGTCCGAGTATGATAATCTGCGTCATCATTGAGAAGATAATTGCGGTTTTGTCCTTTAAATATACCTTTATATTTCGTTTTGTCATACCCTTGTATGAGCAAAGTGTTCTTTGAAATTTCATATCAGTCACCCAGCCTTTTACCCGTTACGGTCAGAAACACATCGTCCATATTGCCTTTGATAATCTCAAAATCGACAATTTCAGTATGCTTATTTGTGATTTCAAGAGCATCCCTGCTGTCCTTGATTTTGATTTTATACGCATCTCCGACTCTTTCAAATTCGAGATTATCGGCCTTGAGAAGATTATCGTTTTCAGAATTTTCTTCCGTGTACCAAACAAGGCTGTTTGACGAATAATCTTTTTTGAGATTGTGCGGAGAATCGTTGGCAACAATTTTGCCCGAATCAATAATTACCACATTGTCGCAGTCAACTGTTTCTTCCATATAGTGGGTTGTGAGGAATACCGTAAGTCCTGTTTCTTTGCGAAGATTGTGGATGATTTCCCACACCTGCAGCCTTGTTTTCGGGTCAAGTCCTGTTGTCGGTTCGTCAAGGAACAGGAGCTTCGGGCGGTTAATAAGCGCCCTTGCAATGTCAACCCGTCTGCGCTGACCGCCGCTCAATGTGCCGTATTTTCTTTTGAGAATTTCCGAAAGGTCAAAGGTTTGTGTAAGACTCTCAATTCTTTTGGCGATTTCTTTTTTGTTGAGTCCGTAATATGACGCTCTCGATTCAAGATTTTCTTTAACGGTAAGCTGTTTGTCGAGTACAGAACCCTGAAAAACAATTCCGATAAGCTCCTTGATTTTGTTCTTTTCTTTGTCAAGGTCATATCCGCCTATTTTAACATTGCCCGATGTTTTTTCAAGCACCGTACAAAGAATGTTGATTGTGGTTGATTTGCCTGCACCGTTAATTCCGAGAAATGCGAAAAACGAACCTTCTTCAACCGTGAATGATATATCATTTACTGCGTGAACATCTTTATAATTCTTTACAAGATTTTTAACTTCGATTATGTTACTCATTAAAAATCCCCTCCTTCTGTCAACATAGTAGCACCTTGCAATTCAAAAGAAAAGCAATTTTAGCTGTGTTGCAAAAAGAGGGGAGTAAGTTGCAATTTTGTATGTCAAAATGCAGTTATTCGTCCTGATAATCCTCGTCAGCGTTAAATCTTTTGAGCGATTCATTAATTGATTTTGCCGTGCTTGTCCGTGTAATGTAGCTGAAAAGAAATGTCAGCAGATACACGGCGGTGAACATTGCAAAAACCAAAAGCGCCATAGGAAAATTCTTGTACCAACCAAGCCAAAATCCCTCGGTCATAACAATTGCCTGAATAAGGCAGAAATGAATGACAATTCGTATGCGAGCCTGCAGTTTGGTGGGTTCTTCTTTAAAGTAAAAAAGCAGAGTCGGAATTGAAGTTACCGCACCTGTTCCCATTACAACCCACGGAAAATAGGGGGGATAGTATTCGATTAACGCAATTGAATTTGCAAGGCTTACAACAAAAAGCATTGCAACCGTGATTATGAAAAAGTCCTTTATGACTTCTTTTATAATTTCTTTTAAAGAATCATTCATAACAATACCTCACATTCCAAGCTTTTTCTTCAAGGTCGGCACATACTGCCTTGAAATAATTGCCGTTTCACCGTTTACAAGCTTTGCCTCAAAACGGCTGTTGACAGACGGTGACACGGAACGGATTTTACCGATATTCAGTATCATCGACTTTGAACATCTGAAAAATTTTGTCCCTTTTAAAATTTCTTCAAGCTCGTACAGCTTTTGTTTGGTTTCATAAATATTGTTTTTGCAGTATATAAAGGTTTTGTTGTCAACCGATTCTATGTAGAAAATTTCCTTTGTGTCGAGCTTGAACATCTCGCCGTCTTTTGATGCAAGAAGAAAACTTTTCTGCCCCTTAATGCTGTTTGCAAGCGACATAACCTCGTCGCTGATTTCATGACAGCAAATTATAATTTCTTCCCGTTCCTCAATCCCAACCTGACGGATTGTAACATTAAACATCGCATTCCCTCCGTTCATCAACCATTTTACCATATCAAAGAGAAAATTAACAGTACCGCCGAGCAAGTTGCAAAATTTGCCGCCCGACTTACAAAATTGCTGTTGACAGTAATTTGTTACTATGATATAATCGCATAAACAAAATATTAACATTGTATTGCTTTTGAGAGGTGTTGTTTATGTTTTGGTTAGTTTTCTGGATTTTGGTGTGTGTTGCAATTCTTGCTTACGGAATTCGCAGAATGGCAAATCACGATTATCGTTTTGGCTCGGGACTTTTCAAGAGCAGTGAAAATAATCTTGACGAAAAGGACGAGTTTGTCGATAAAGATTATTATGACAAAAAGAATCTTTTTAAATAGTATAAAGCAAAATATAAGGCTCTTGAGTTGTTTCAAGAGCCTTTTGTTGTGTAAAAACGCTCCCGCATTGTACGGGAGCATTTCTTATTTTATCGCTTTTATAAACTTGTAATACGGCTTTTTGATGCGAGGGAGATTATTGTAAATTTCTTCAACAGAATTATAGTAAGCGTTTTCAATAATTTTCAGTTCATCATTGCTTATCGTGTGATTGCTGAATCTCGCCTTTTCGTACACGGATTTCACTTCATCTGTAATCAAAAGATGCGAAATTTTCGTGAGATTTTTAAGTTCTTTATAAATGCAGATTGCCCTTTTATTGTTTCTTCCTGTTTCAAATCTTTGTTTTCTCTTTTTGATAATGATAATTCTTCTTGAGAAAATTGTGATTAAAGCAAGGGCAACAATTCCCAATGACATCATAGCAATTGTAAATCCGTTAAATTCAAATGAAGATTTAATGTCATTTTTCGGCTTTGTGCTGTGAGAAGCCGTGCCGTTTGTCGGAGCAGTCGGTGCTGTTGTCGGTTCAACGGTTGTTGGTTGAGTTGTGTCCGTACTGCCGCCGCTTGCTCTTTGAGAGCCGACATACCTTGCCGGCTGAAACGATGACGGTGTACATTCAAGCGGAATCCAACCCGCCGTATCGCTGTAATACTCTACCCATGCGTGAGCGTTGTCGGTTGTTACGGTAACGGTTTGATTTGCGTATGCGGTTGCATAGTATCCTGTAACATATCGTGCCGGAATTCCGAGCGCTCGCAGCATAAGCGTGCCGGCTGTGGCAAAATGGACACAATATCCCGTGTCGCTCTCGTTGAGAAACCAAGTTGCAAAATCTTTGCCCGACGGCATTTTCGGAGTTTTGAGCGAATAGGTTTTACTGCTTGAAATATAGTTCTTTACCATTTCAATCTTTTCGGAAACGGTAAGCTCCGAGTCGAGAAAACCCTCTTGCTCTGCAATCCTACGCATTTCAATTTGTGTTTTTCTCGGAATTTCAAGATAGGTGTCATACACAAATGCTTTGTAATCTTCCGCTTCGGAAGAACTGTTATACCTGTATGTGTTTTCGGCATAAAACGGATAGTGCGAATAATTAAATTCGTTTTTATCCGTATCGTTTTTTACGCACACATCGGCAACCGAATTGAGATTGTCGGGTAGACTTTCCAAAAAGTAGGGAATATAGGCAATATTACTTTCATTCAGCATATGAACTCTTGTATCGGTTAAAGCATTGTTTCCGATTGTTGCCGTAAACGGTACGAAATCCTGCGGATATCTTGCGGCATTATTGTCGGAAAGGATACTCCATATATTGTCTCTGTAGTCGGCATATGCTGTGCCTTTGAGATAAATATTACCGCCAACTGCCGAAGTGACCGTCATAACAGGTGTCTGCGTCTGCGTCAGCGGAGAAATATCGATGAGATTTTCTTTTTCTTCAAGTGAACCTTTGATTTCATTAAGGCTTTTTTCTGCGGTAGTTTTTCGTCCGTCATCAATATTAAAGTTGTTTTCAATGCTCTGCAAAAGGTTTTCCTGCCAGTCAAATCGCTCATATTTTTCAATCGGATTGAACGCAAGCAAAATTGCCATCACAACAAGCATTGTTCCGAATGAAATTGCCGCAATCACACCGCCCTGTGACGGTCTGAATTTGCGTGTGTTCTTTGAAATGTACAAGGCAATAAGACTTGCAATTGCAATAAAAAGACAAACGAGCGACGGAAGAGTGTTTACAAGAATGAAGCAGGGGACGAGCAGTACCATTGACAGCAATGACGGAATCAAAATACGCTTGTACCGTATCAGACTGATTGTAAAAACTGCACTCAGTATTGCCGAAATAAACACAAAAAGTCCTGTTGCGCTTGTGCCGAGGGTATCTCCCAAAATGATTTTGTTCTGTACGGGAAGATATTGCGAAAGCGGTTTTAAAACCTGAGTAATAACATAACTCAATTGTTCAAGTATGCTTTCAAGTGAAAACAGCAGAGTGAATACAAAAACAATCATAGTGATTGCTACGCTGATAAACAGTACACCCGACTTTTTGACAAGGGAGGCAAGCAATCCGTAAATTGTGCAGAAAATTGCCGTAGGAACTACTATGATGTACCATTCTGTTTTTATATCAAAAGAGGTGACAAGACAGTAAAACAGGCTTGAAATCAATGTTATGCAGAGAAGAATGTCAATCGTAAAGCTTGTTTTGTTTTTCACAACAAGTCAACCTCCTCACGATCGGCAAAAATATTGTAATGCTGAAAATCATTTGTGTCGGCAACAAAGCTGCTTTCCGTGTTTAGATAGAGTGCGGAAAAATAGTTTAATATATCGTTTTCGCATCTTATCTCAAAAGGATTGCCGTTCCTGTCACAGGCAAAGCAAATGCCTATGCTCTTAATCATATATCGGCAGACATACATCAGCTTTGCAAAAACGACATCATTTTCGTCTGCATTATCTCCGAAAAAAGGCATTATAAGACAGTTCTTGATTATCGGAACATTCGGTTCTTTGACAATCAGCCCATCGCTTTTTGACGAAAGCTTCCAATGAACATTGCGCAGACTGTCACCGTGACGGTATTCACGAAGCTCATAAATTTCGCTGTTGCCTACAGGCTTAGGTTTGTATCCCATAACCGTGAAATTACTGCTGTCGGGGATAATTTTCGGTTTTTGTTGTTTTGGAAGAACACGAACAAAGCTACGCTTTTTAATCCTGATCGGAAGGAAAAATATACCGAGCATATCGTAAACTTTACCGTTTTTGCATACAATGTCAAGCTGTCCGCAATGCTGTGTAAGACTGTTGCATTGTCTGATTAACGGCTTTGTAAATGTACCCGAAAATCTGATTTTTATGTTTTCGCAAAGATTTGCTGTAAGGTTGATCGATTTTATGTTCAGCGTGAGCATAGGGCAGAAGAGCGGTTTCTTCTTCTTGCCTGATATTGCAATGTAAAACTCATCCTTGACAAAAACATTTTCTTTTGCAAAAATTTCAATATCGGAGCGTACACTCCGTATCATAAAAGGCAGACTCAGCAAAAGCGAGATTATCGGAATTGAAACAACTGTCAGGAACAAAAACCATGAGAACCAGGCGTAATAAAAAATGCTGAACAAAAATGTTCCCGTCAGCAGACAAAGATAAATTATTATGTTCCTTATCATTTTCAAGTCCTCGGTTTTGGAGTTTTTCTGAGAATTTCGTGCAGAATTTCTTCGCTGTTCTTTTTTGATGCAGAGGCTTTTGCGTTGAGAATTATCCTGTGGTTTACGGTGCAGATAAAAATATTCTGCACATCTCTCGGCACAATGTAATCTCTGCCCTCGGCAAATGCAACAGCCTTTGCCATATCGGTCAGTGAAAGCGTTGCTCTCGGGCTTGCACCTCTTGAAAGCAACGGATGCTTTCTTGTTGCCGAAATGAGTGACACAATATATCTTGCCATATCGTCGCTGACAAAAACATTCTGAACCTCCAACTGCATCTCAAGAAATTCATTCTTGGATACAATGCAATTTACTGAGTCAAGTGGATTTTTACCGCTTCTGTTAAGCAGCATTTTACATTCCGCATCGCTGTCGGGATATCCCATTGAAAGCCTTACCGTGAATCGGTCAATCTGTGAATCAGGCAAAAGCTGTGTTCCCGATGCTCCTGTCGGGTTTTGCGTTGCAATAACAGAAAAAGGCTTTTCAAGCTTGAAAGTGTTGCCTTCAACAGTGACCTGTCGTTCTTCCATTGCCTCAAGCAAAGCCGCCTGTGTTCTGCTTGAAGTTCTGTTTAACTCGTCTGCAAGAAAAAGATTACAGAATACAGCGCCCTTGTTGAAAGTAAATTTTCCTGTATCCTTGTTATAGACCGCAAAGCCCGTGATATCTGACGGCAAAGTGTCGGGAGTGAACTGTACTCTGCCGTATTCAAGACCGAGCGCCTTTGAAAACGCAACCGCCATTGTTGTTTTACCCACACCCGGAATATCCTCAATAAGAATGTTTCCTCCTGTGAGCAACGCAAGCAGAGTGGTGACAACCGCCCTGTCTTTACCGTTTATTACCTTTTTTACCTCATTGGTTATAAGTTGAAATTTATTCATTATTTGTTCCTTTGTGTTAAAATTTGTTGTTATATTATTTATACAATAATTGAATCTGAGCAACGCTCTCTACTTAAATTATATTTGATTTGCTTTTTTATTGCAAGTCTTTTTCGTAAAATACAGACCAACTACAGATGTGAAAATATGTTTTTAGGTTATGCAGAATATATGCAAAAAAACGGCAGTCCGTAAAGAACTGCCGTCTGAAAATTAAATTGACAAATAAGAATTAAACTGTTAGAATAAAACCGTGATACCTGCATTAAACGGTAGGCGGTTTCTCCTCACAAGAGGAGGTGATAACCATGACAATTTCCGATGTATGTTTACTCGGCACTTTAATCGTCAGCGTTATCGCTCTTTGTTACCAAGTCTTTGGCAATAAAAAGTAATTTTGTTTCTTCGTACATATATGTACATTTAAATAAAAAAAGAAACAACCGCCCGAACTTCGACACTCCGGCGGTTAGCTTCTAACCAATACAGTGGAGAACCCGCTTATCGCAGGTATCTCCTTTTCTATAATTATATTAAACCAAACAAAGAAAAATGTCAAGTACCTTTCTGGTACCTGACATTTCATTTATTACCAAATATTTGGCAACAAAAAGTAATTTTGTTTCTTCGTACATATATGTATATTTAAATAAAAAAAGAAATAACCACCCGAATTTCGAAGCTCCGGCGGTTGTTTTCTAACCATAAAGAGTGAGAATCCGCTTATCGCAGGTATCTCTCTTCTACGATTATATTAAACCAAATAAAGAAAAATGTCAAGCATCGTTTTGATACTTGACATTTTTTATTCAACCGAAATTATCTTCCGAGAATTTCTTTTTTCTGCTCATGGTTTTCATCGTACAAAAGACCGCAGACAGCCATTTTTCTGATGATATTTTTAACGGTGAGGTCAAGACCTGTGTTTTCCGAATAGTCGGCAGGATAGATAAAATCGACTCTGTCTTTCATCAGCAAGTCCTCAACCTTGCTGTCCTTTTTTCGGTAAACCGCAATTGAATACCCGCCGTAGGCTTTCATCATTTTCATACACGGAACATCTGAAAGACCGTCGCCTATGTAAATCATATTGCAGAACGGAACCCGTTTGCTGTCCTCCGGCATTGAACGGTTGAGGTCAACATCATTTGCAACATCAAGAACACCTTTATTGATTCTGTAAACAAACTGCGTTTTGTTGGTGTAATTTACATCGGTTTTAGGCCATACGGCATTGCCGTTTTCATCGTAAAGAAATTCACACGCAAAAATGCTTTTGAAGTTTTTGCTGATTTCCGTACCTTCAATAATTTCTTTCATACCCGAAGAAATTACATAATGTTCAACCTGCATTCCAAGCTTTTCGCCAAAGTCGGAAATCCTTTTGAACCAATCCTTTACGCCGTCAAAAAACTCAACATTTTTTCCCATTTCAACAAGGTCATTTCGCAAAAGAGGCATATTCCTTTCACGGGACATTTTTACCATTGCGTACATATACGCAAGAATTGAGTCCATATGTTCGCTTTGACCGAGTTCGTTTGAAAATTTCCAGAACTCGTCTTCGGTCATATTAAGACGGGGGATAAAGCTGTAATCCTGCATATCCTTCGTGCATAGGGTACGGTCAAAGTCATACATAATCGCTGCAACGGGCATTCTGTTCATAACCGCTCCTTATCCGACTGTGGTCGGCTGTGTGACGCTTTTGGCAGATGTCGAATCTGCCTGAGTTGTTGATTCCTCTTTATATTGCGTAATCTTAATGCTTTTGATAACAATGTTCTTAACGGGAATGTCGTCCTTGTCAACCTTAGCCGAGGCGATTTTATCAACAACATCCATTCCGTCAATTACCTGTGCAAATACCGTGTAGCCTCTGTCAACCGCACTGTATGCACCGTCAAGATAGGCGTTTCCGCCGTTTTTCTCATACAGCTTTTTAACGCTGTCGGGAACGCTGTCGGTATCGTAACAGTTTGTGCCGTTTTTCTCAATGAATGCAGTCAGAAGGTTTGAATCCTTGTAGTTTGCAAGCTGGGTTTTGATAGAATCCCATTGACTTGCAAGATGTTCCCAGCCGCCTTCATTCTTATATGTTTCGGCAGTTTTCTGATTGATGAAAAATGCACTTTCGTTTGTGTCCGCACCTGTGTTTGACATTGCAACAGCACCTCTGATATTGAAAAGCCTGTCGCAAAATTCATCTTCAAAAGCCTCGCCGTACGAGCTCGTACCGCAGTAACCGCCGTTGATCATAAAGTCTTTTGTTACTTTGCTGAAAAGTGAATTGTTATACTTTCCTGCTTTTGCAAGGTTTACAAAGTTTGTAACGGTCTTTGGTGCCTGTTCGGGGAAAAGCCGCATTGTTATGTCACCGTATGAGGTGTGAACAACTGCGATTGTATCGCCGTTCTTCGGCATATCAAGCTGAAAACCGACAGGGTTTGAATCGTGAATAATGTTCGGATTGATTCCGAGAGTAGCGGTATCAATGCCGATGCTTTCAAGATAGTTCTGTGCGGTAGGTTCATCAGCCGTGCTGACGGCAGTAGTTGCAGGTGTTGTTTCGTCGGGAGTCTGCGAGACTTCAGCCTTCTTGTCACCGCAACCCGAAAATGCCAATGCAGAAACACACATAATTGATGCAACCGATACGGCACACATTTTTTTAAGATTGTAAGTATTCATAGATTTGTTTCCTTCCTGTCAAGCCTCGTTGTTATGTAATGTTTCCAAAAATAACCTCGGCTCTTCTAATCTGGATTTTATTCTAAAACACACATATTTATAGTACCATAATTTAAATAAAAATGCAAGTTTGCCACTTTTTATGAAGGAAAGCGCAGCAAATGAAATAAAATTTTCTGCAAAAAATTGCGTCTGTGTAATAAGACAGAAAACTTTTTCATATGATTTTCTGTAAACCTAAATATGACGGAGGCTTTAAAATGTCAGAATATTTACCCGAAGGAAAACTTATATCCGAACAGGAAAACATAAATACACTTCACTCATTAAAGATGCTTGAGGATGCAAAAAACAGCGAAAAGATTCTTGAGGCAAAGGCTTGTGTATGCGACAGCAGTCACAACCTTATTGTTGACCTTGCAGGCATAAAAGGCATAATTCCGAGAGAGGAGGGTGCAATCGGAATTAAGGACGGCTCGGTTCGTGACATAGCCGTGATTTCAAGGGTGAACCGTCCCGTTTGTTTCGTTGTTACCGACATAACCGAGGACGAAAACGGCAAACCGATTGTAATGCTCTCCCGTGAAAAAGCACAACGCAAATGCCTTGACGCATACATTTCAAGGTTACGATGCGGAGATATTGTGCCTGCCCGCATAACTCATCTTGAAAACTTTGGTGCATTCGCAGACATAGGCTGCGGAATTGTTGCACTTATGCCCATTGACACAATTTCGGTTTCGAGGATTGAACACCCTGCCGAGAGATTTACTGTAGGAATGGACATCAAAGCCGTTATCAAATCTGTTGAAAACGGTCGTATAAGCCTCAGTCACAAGGAGCTTCTCGGCACATGGGAAGAAAATGCCGAAAGGTTTTGTGCCGGTGAAACCGTGTCGGGAATTATCCGAAGCGTGGAAAACTACGGTGCTTTTGTGGAGCTTACACCAAATCTTGCAGGACTTGCGGAAACAAAAGAGGGAGTCCGTGCAGGTCAGCAGGCAAGCGTTTACATAAAAAGTATCATTCCCGAAAAAATGAAAATCAAACTGATAATTATTGACACCTTTGATTACAAATATAATCCGAAATGCCCCGAATACTATTGCGACAGCGACCGTATCGACCGTTTTGTATATTCACCTGAAAATTGTCGGAAACGGGTTGAAACAATATTCGATACCTGAGTTGACAGAAAAACTCCCGAATGATATTATTTAATTGTGAAATCGAATTATTGTTCGGGAGGTTTAATATGCAGTTTACGACATCCGAGATTATTGTGCTTTTATTTTGTGCAATAACGCTCATTGTCAGCGTTGTCACATTAATAACAGTTTTCAAAAAGAATAATAACAACAGAACGGAGGACGAACTTCAAAGGATATTGCTCAATCAGCAAAGCTTTGCACAGTCGCAAAATGACAGGGCGATTCAGCTTGAACAAAGACTTCACAGCTTTTCAGCCGACAATGTTCAGAGCCTTGAAAATATCAGACGCTCGGTTGATGAAAAGCTTGAAAGTATAAGGCGGGAAAATCTACGTCAGCTTGATGAAATGCGACAGACAGTTGATGAAAAGCTTCAAAAAACACTTGAAGAAAAAATGAATAAGTCATTTTCGCTTGTCAACGAAAGACTTGAACAGGTTTATAAGGGACTCGGCGAAATGCAAACGCTTGCGGTAGGCGTGGGCGATTTGAAAAAGGTTCTTTCAAATGTCAAAACAAGGGGCATACTCGGCGAAATTCAGCTTGGCGCAATTCTCTCTGAAATTCTTTCAAAGGAACAGTACGAGGAAAATATTGCAACAAAAAAAGGCTCAAAAAATGTTGTTGAGTTTGCAATCAAACTGCCCTCTGACGGTGCCGGTACAGTATATCTGCCTGTTGATTCCAAATTCCCGGGCGATACATATTCTGCTCTCCGTGATGCGGTTGAAAGCTGTGACAAGCAACGCATTGAATCGGCACAAAAAGCACTTGTTCAGCGTATAAAGGGCGAGGCAAAGGATATTCACGATAAGTACATTGATCCGCCGAACACAACGGAATTTGCGATTATGTTTCTTCCGTTTGAGGGGCTTTACAGCGAGGTTGTCAATATGGGACTTGTTGAAGTTCTTCAGCGTGAGTATAAGGTGAATATTGCAGGTCCGAGTACAATGGCGGCTCTGCTCAATTCGTTGCAAATGGGATTCAAAACCCTTGCCGTGCAAAAGAGAAGTGCAGAGGTTTGGAAAATACTCGGCGGTGTAAAGACCGAGTTCGACAAGTTCAATGATGTGCTTGTGATGACACAGCAAAGACTTGATCAGGCAAACAAGGAGCTTGACAAGCTTGTCGGAGTTCGTACCCGTCAAATTCAGCGTCAGCTTAAAGATGTTGAATCGGTTCCCCTGTCAGAACAGAATCTTTTTGAATAAGCAAAAAATTAAGGCGAAACAGACACAAATCTGTTTCGCCTTCGTTGTTACTGTTGATTAACCTTTGTAGTCAATCCATTCGTCGTCAACCCATTTTTGCTTTGTATCGTTCCATCTTCTGTACTGGAGCTGTCCGTGACTTCCACGACGCCATTTCTTGTAAATTACATCAGCTATCGGCTGAACAGAAGTTGAATCGGCACCGCTCTCCAAAGCTGAACTGTCAGGAGTTGCAACTTCAACAACTGCAACGCTGTCGGGGGTTGAATCTGTTTCTGCTGCACTTGCAACCATAACGGTTCCCTGTGCGATAATTGCTGTCATAATAAATGCTGTAAAAATTTTTGCGGCTTTCTTTTTCATCTGTTATTTCTCCCTTAATATAAGACAATAATTATAGTAGCCGTTTTCTATATCGGAGTATGGGATAATAATAGAATCATCTTTTGTATAGACAACGCCTTTCTTTTTATCGTAAGGCTTAAAAATAAGGTGAGTGGTTTTGTCTTTTTCAACATACACATACATATTTGTTCCGTCATATACTTCGACATTATCGTTGTATTCACCCGATTCAATGAGATCGGCTACACAATCCTCGTATGTGGCGTCCCAACCGGGGACAATCAAAAAGCAGTATGAAGCAAAGAATATAGCGACAACAAGCAATGCCATTAAAGCTGTAACAACATTGTTTATAATTGTCTGTTTTTTCTTCGGGTACAGAATCATTTCCATTCTGCTTATAATTTTTTCGCCCTTATCGTTGGTTACAAAACTCATTCCGACAAGCGCACTTTTCAGTGCAGTTTCCCTGTCGCTCTCTTCACTTTCTTGTTGTTCTTTATAGGCTTTCATTTGCGTTACAAGAACTTCGTAATACACAGTGCATCTGTTCTCGCTAAGCTTGCTTGTAACACGCTTGTCACACCTGAGCTCAAGACAGTAGGTTAAATCTTTTTTCAAAAGGTGGGCAAACGGATTCCACCAAAAGATTCCGCAATAAATTTCCGTCAGCAATTTAATCCAAATATCCTTGTTATTTATATGACAGCATTCGTGCGTTGCGATATATCCAAAATCCCTGTCGTCAAATTCACGATTCGGAATAAGAATAACAAGATTGAAAAATCCGTATGTAACAGGGGAGATAACGCAATCGGTAATTTTTAGCTTAACTTTTCTTCTGATTCCGCACTTTTGCGAAATGAGGTCAAGCTTTGCCTGCATTTCGGGTGTGCCGTCAATAACATTTGCTTTCAGAGCTTTGACTGCTTTGTAATACTTAATCATCACCCGTGAAATGTATATCACACTTCCGGCAATCCATACTACTACAAGCAGGTTGAGCCATGTGAATTCCGGAACAAACAGCACATCTTTGTTGGGAGTCAGAACATCCATTATTGCGGCATACACATTTTTATCGGAAACTGTATATGTAAATTTGAATTCAAACGGAAATACCATTCTTACAAATGTTACAGCATACAATCCTAAAATTGTATAAAGACCGTAGTAATTACAAAAGGCAATCTTTTTTCTGAAAAAGTAAAGCAGCACTATAAAAATGCTGCTTATTGCAATAGAAAACAAGAATGAATAAAAACTTATTTGCATAAATTATTTGCCGAGTTCTTCACGGCGCTTTTTAAGGAGAGCTTCAAGTTCATCAAAAACATCTGAGCTTTCGGTTCTCTCAATAAGCTCTGAGAAGAGAGTCGGAATATCGCTGTCGGCAAAATTCGGTCTGTCAGAAATCTGCTTAATTGCATAAGCGTCCTTTGTCATTGTAGGAACAAAAGTACGGGCATAGTTCTTAGTCATCTGCTTAACGCCGACAACCTTAATCATGTCCTTCTTGAGAAGAGAATTGATAAGAAGATTAATGTAACTCTTTTTCCATGTTTTGTTTACTGCCTTCTTAACAATTTCCGAGCTTGTGAGCGGCTCATCGAGGTCCCACAATAAGTACATAATTTCTTCTTCACTTTTAGTAAGCATAATATTTACCTCCAAAATTAAGTTTATAAATAATATTAAGCATTTAACTTGCCTTCATTATACTATTTGGTACAGAAAAAGTCAATAAAAATCTTAAAAAATTATGCGATTCAGGATAAAATTAGCCAATTTTGCACATATTGTCAAAAAATGACTATAAAAATGCGGAAGGTTGTATATTATAAAAAGCATAATATTATGATTTATTCACGAAAATCCTGAAAAAGCACAACAAGTCACCGCAAAATTATTGCGACGACTTGTCTTTTTATTGAAAATATTCAATTAAGCTATTTTTATTCCGTAATCTTTTTCTGTTCCTTTTTATCGTGGATAAATCTTGCAAGATACACGGCAGGGGTGTCGAGCAGACTTGTGAAAATGTAGATTACATAGCTTGAAAGGAAGATTGTAACAAGCGTTCCGAAATCATAAGTTCCCCAGAATGCAAAAGCGGTGAAGAGGGCTGTGTTCAGAATCTGACTGATGAGCGTTGAACCGTTATTTCTCAGCCACAAAAATCTTCTCTTGTCACCGAATTTCTTTTCAGTAAACTTCCACCACTTGTGGTAGAGCCAAACATCGAACAGCTGACTTATTGCGTAAACAGTGAGGGATGCAAAAATCATTCGGGGAGTGTTTGAGAAAACCGCCTTGATTGACGGCATAATCGTGTCGTTCGGACTCGGATTGTAAAGCATCCAGCTTTGTGAAAGCACAAGAAAAAATACCGATGACAGTATTCCCGTAAGAACCGCCTTGTTGGCGGCTTTTTTGCCCTCACATTCCGAGAGAATGTCCGTAATCAAAAATGTTACCGCAAAAAGCACATTACCGAGAGTCTGTTCCATTGAAAAAGCGTTTACAAGGATTAAAGCCTCAATGTTTGCAAGAATTGTTGCTACGGCTGAAACGCAGTAAAGTCCCGCTTTTCCGAAAAGCGCATATCCCAAAAGTGCCGCTCCGTAGATAAATACTACCGAGAATATAAGTAAAAGTTCGTTAATCATATCAGTCACCCACTCCAAAATCCGTGTTGTTAATTAAAATATCCGTTCTCGGGTTATCCTTATATACAGGATAGATTTTCTGCATAAACTCTTTTATGACAGCTTTGTCGGGTTCAACTCCCGTTGTGTTGTCACACATAATGTTAACGCAAATTCGTTCAAAATATTTTAATCCCAACTCAATATCCTTTTGCATGGTTTCGGCTGTCTGACCTTTAATTCCGAAAAGGAAATTAGCTTCGTCGAAATTCTCAGCAATAACAGCGGGACTGCTCTCTTTGATTCCTTTTTTCAGAACATTTTCTCTGAAATCGCAGTCAAAGGTTTCAAGACCGAGCTTCATTTTTAAATCAAAATCCGCAAAATCTTTTCTGAGCTGACTGATTTTGTTCCGATAAAGATAATGTGCCTCAAAATGAATGGTATTTATCTTTTTTTCTTTGCACACCTGTTTGATAAAATCAAGTGTTTTTTTGTCAAGCTCAAAAACCGAGCCTGAGTTAATGACCTCAAGGTCACCGAAAATTCCCGTAACTTTTTCAAGCACGGCTTTGTTAAGACGAAAGTTTTCGTCCTCGTCACTGCACCTGTCGGTGTAGTAGTCGCAGAAGATGCATTTTTTGTAAACGCAGCCGCTTCCGCGCAGAAGAACAATCTCACGATTGTTCTTTTCATTAATAATACTGTATCTCTCCATACTCTCTTTCCGGCACAAAAAAAGCACCCACACAAAAAGAGGGTGCAAAAAGGGCGTAAAAAGCCCAGTGCCTTTCTCCTTAGTTTTGATAGAAGGAGCAGCCTATCGGCGTCCTTCCGGCAGGATGGTTACGAACTGCCACACAGTATGCTATCACAAATTCCGTTTTATGTCAACTGCAATTAATTATTGCACTATATATGTTTAAGAGGTATAATGAAAAGGAAAAATCAAGTGCAAAGTAACTTTCTGAGTGACTTTGCAGGCTCAAAATTCCATATGGGAAAATTAGCGAATATTGTCATAAATTCCCGAAAAAAACAGCCTATTTTCTTGTATTTTTTAGTTGACAAAGGGACAAACCTTTTGTATAATAATAAACAGCGTTTTAATATGTGTCTATGCTGTCAAGAGGTGCAGATATGCTTTTTGAGCTTAAATCCGTCTTTCAGAATGACGGTGAAGAAAAACAAGTTGAATATAACCTTGACTTGTCAGGTCTTGATGTTGACGGAGTTTATCCATTCAAAACTCCCGTTGTCGTGACTGCCAAAGCAACAAACAGAGCAAGTTTGATTACTCTTGTAATCAATGCACACTTTGATTACAGCCGTGACTGTGACCGTTGCGGTGAGCCTTATACAAGAGAGATGAATATGAGCTTTGAACACAGGCTTATTCAGACTCTTGCCGATGAGGAAAATGATGACTATATTGAAACACCTGATTTTACACTCGAGCTTGATGATGTTGTAATTTCTGACATTTTTCTTTCGCTCCCGTCAAAGAATCTTTGCAGGGACGATTGCAAAGGTCTGTGTCAGATTTGCGGACAAAACCTCAACAACGGTGAATGTTCCTGTGATAAGCGTCAAACGGATCCAAGACTTGAGATACTTAAACAGTTGATTGACTAAGATAAATTTTGTAAGGAGGTTTTTGTAATGGCAGTACCCAAGAACAAAACATCACACGCAAGAAAGAGCTCAAGACGTTCAACAGTATGGAAGATTAATGCTCCTGAACTTACTGCTTGTCCTAACTGCGGTGAATTAACAGCAGCTCATAAGGCTTGCACAAACTGTGGTATGTACAACGGCAGACAGGTTGTTGTAAAGAAAGACGAACAGTAATTTTTATTACAAACATTACGGGCGGCAGTTATCTGTTCGCCCTTTTGTTTTGCAAATTTTACCGTATATACAAAAACAATTTGCAAACCTGTTGATTAAAAACGGTATTTTGTGTAGAATAAAAGTGTATGTAAAAATGTTTTGCGAGGTGAAGGTGTGGCTGTTAAAATTTTTGATGTCACAACCGGCAGTCATGCCGACAAAGCAGGGATAAAAAAAGGGGAAACCCTCCTTTCAATCAATTCAAATGAGATTGTCGATGTTCTTGATTACCGATTCTATCAGGTAAACCGCAAGCTGACTCTTGAGGTTGCGGATGAGAACAAAAATGTTCGTACCATAGAAATGACCAAGGGCGAATATGAAGAAATCGGTCTTGAGTTTGAAACCTATCTTATGGACAAACAGCATTCGTGCCGTAATAAGTGCATTTTTTGCTTTATTGACCAGCTTCCGAAGGGTATGCGTGAGTCGCTCTATTTTAAGGACGACGACAGCCGACTTTCGTTTTTGTTCGGCAACTATATCACGCTGACAAATATTACAGAGCATGAAATTGACCGAATTATAAAAATGCACATAAGCCCGATTAATGTGTCGGTTCACACAACAAACCCCGAGCTTCGTTGTAAGATGATGAATAACCGCTTTGCAGGCGATACATTAAAATATCTCAAACGCTTTGCAGATGCAGGAATAACGCTTAACTGTCAAATTGTTTCCTGTCCAGGAATTAATGACGGTGACGAGCTTGTCAGAACATTGACCGATCTTGAAAACCTCGGTGTTAATATGACTGCGATTGTTCCTGTCGGACTTACACGCTACCGTGAAAACCTTTATCCGCTTGTTCCTTATAATAAGGAAACGGCAGGGCAGACAATTGATATAATTGAAAAAATGGGTGATGAGTGCGTCAAAAAGCACGGCAGACGAATTTTCTTTCCGGGTGATGAATTTTACCTCCTTGCCGAAAGAGAAATCCCGTCACCTGAATTTTATGAGGACTTTTCCGCTCTTGAGGACGGAATCGGTATGATTGCGTATCTGACCGATGATGTCGGCTGGAAGCTTGAAGAGCTTGATGCAGACGAAAGCCTTTGCCATAAGGTAACAATTGCCTGCGGCGAGGGAGTGTTTCCGTACATGAAGCGGATTATGTCGATGATTAACGAAAAATTCCCGAGTATAACTATAAATACAAGGGCGATTAAGAACAACTTTTTCGGCGGCGGAGTAAATGTATCGGGGCTTGTCACAGGCGGTGATCTTATTGATCAGCTCCGTGGCGATGACCTTGGTGACAGGCTTATTATCCCGTCATCAATGCTCCGTTTTGAAAACGATTTGTTTCTTGATGATGTTTCAACAGATGATGTTGAACGGGAACTCGGTGTAACTCTTGTTCCCGTCAATAACAACGGAAACGACCTTGTAGAGGCTGTAATTGCAGGAAAGGACTGATAAGATGAACAAACCCGTAATTGCCGTTGTCGGCAGACCAAATGTGGGAAAGTCAACGCTTTTCAATAAACTCATCGGTCAGAGATTGTCAATTGTTGACGATACCCCCGGTGTTACCCGTGACAGAATATACGGTGAGGTGGAATGGTGCGGAAAAACTGCCTTTATTGTTGACACAGGCGGTATTGAACCGAAATCAGATGATATTATTCTTGTGCAGATGCGCCGTCAGGCTCAGCTTGCAATCGACACGGCTAATGTTATTATTCTTGTAACAGACTGTAAGTCGGGCATGGTTGCAACAGATATGGATGTTGCGCAGATGCTCCAGAAGTCGGGCAAGCCTGTTGTGCTTTGTGTAAACAAGTGCGACACACTCGGCGAACCGTCACCTGAATTCTATGAGTTTTATAATCTCGGTTTAGGCGATCCTATCGAGGTTTCAGCCGTTCACGGTTACGGTACGGGCGACCTTTTGGACAAGGCTTTTTCAAGCTTTGATTATGATGAAAATGCGGAAGATGATGACACAATCATCAATGTTGCGGTAATCGGCAAGCCGAACGCAGGCAAGTCATCTCTTGTAAACAAAATTACAAACGAGGAACGCTGTATTGTGTCTGATATAGCAGGCACAACCCGTGACACAATCGATACGCTTGTTGAAAATAAGTACGGAAAGTTTAACTTTACCGATACCGCAGGACTTCGCCGCCAGAGCAAAATCTATGATAATATCGAAAAATACAGTATTATCCGTGCAAAAATGGCTATTGAACGCAGTGATGTGTGCGTTATTATGATTGATGCGACAGAGGGCGTTACAGAACAGGATACCAAGGTTGCAGGTCTTGCGCATGAGGCAGGCAGAGCGTGTATAATTGCCGTAAACAAGTGGGACGCTGTCGAAAAAAACGATAAGACAATGCAGGAGTTCCGCAAAAAGCTTGACGCAGATTTTGCGTTTATGTCATATGCGCCGAAGGTATTTATTTCCGCAAAAACAGGTATGCGTATCGACAGGCTGTTTGAATATATCATAAGCTGTAATGACAGCGCAAACCGCAGAATCAGAACAGGTATGCTCAACGAACTTCTTGCACAGGCTACAACAAGAGTTCAGCCGCCGTCGGACAAGGGTAAGCGACTTAAAATTTTCTATATGACTCAGGCTTCCGTAAAACCGCCGACATTCGTTTTCTTCTGCAACAATGCACAGCTTTTCCACTTCTCATATCAGCGTTATCTTGAAAACAGAATCCGTGAGGCTTTTGCTCTTGAGGGTACGCCGATCAAAATTGTGGTAAGAGAGAGAGGAGAAAAGTAATGGAGCATATTTCGGCAATTTTAGCAAACTGCTGGTGGATGATTTTGCTTTCGGCATTGATTGCGTATCTTCTCGGCAGTATCAACACGGCTGTTCTTGTCACAGGCATTGTGACAAAGGGCAAAAAGGATATCCGTCAAATGGGCAGCGGAAATGCAGGCTTTACAAATGTACTGCGCAGCGTCGGTAAAGTTCCGGCAATCATCACCATTGTGTGTGACGCACTGAAGTGTATTATCGCCGTGCTTATCGGAGGGTTCATCTTCTCGTTTGCATCGGTTGCATTTCAGGGTGAAAGCCCTGTTTTTATAAACGAGCTTATCAACTGCGGAAAATATGTTGCAGGTATTTTCTGTATTCTCGGACATTCATACCCCGTGTATTTTCACTTTAAGGGCGGCAAGGGTGTTGTAACCGCCGCCGCTCTTATGCTGACAGAGGATTGGCGTGTATTCATCGCAATTATTGTAACCTTTCTTATTATCTTCCTCTGCTCAAAAATCATATCACTTGCAAGTGTTCTCTGTGCGATTCTCTATGCGCCTTACACCTTTGCAATGACATTTATCTTTGACTTTATAATTTACAAGGATTATTCTCTTACATATGTAATCTTCTCAACTGCGGCGGCTCTTTTAATCGGCATTTTCGTTCTTGTAAAGCACAAAGAAAACATTAAAAGACTTCTTAAAGGTGAAGAAAAGAAAATTACAGCCAAAAAATGACGGCAGTATTGACCGAAAAGTGATTTGGTTGTACAATAACTTTGATATGATATTTGTTATATTTTAAATATTTCTGATACGGAAAATAAATTATATTGAGAGGTTGAATTAAAATGTCAGATTGTATTTTCTGCAAAATCGTTGACGGCTCAATTCCGTCAAAAAAAGTTTATGAAGACGAAAAAATTCTCGCTTTCTATGATCTTGAACCACAGGCTCCCGTTCATGTGCTTGTAATTCCAAAGGAACACATCTGCTGTGCAGATGCAGTTAATGAAGAAAATGTCGGCAATATTGCTCACATTTTCACTAAAATTCCCGAAATTACAAAATCACTCGGACTTACAAACGGCTACCGTATTGTAAATAACTGCGGTGAGGACGGCTGTCAGAGCGTAAAGCATATGCATTTCCACATCCTCGGCGGCAAAAAGCTCAACGGCACAATGGCGTAAGAAGGGACTGCAATAATGGATACATATAAGATTAATATTGAAGGACTTGACAGAGAACTCAGAAAATTCCCTGTAAACGATAAGCTTGATATTGCCGCATTTATTATGTTCGGTGACATTGAGATGACAGAGGTTGCCGCAAGAGAACTCCTCAAGCGTGTTCCCGAACACGATGTTGTTGTGACTGCCGAAGCAAAGGGTATTCCGCTTTGCTATGAAATGGCTCGTCTGGGCTGCAGAAACTATGTTGTCGCAAGAAAAAGCGTTAAGGTTTATATGGGCAATCCTATCGGAGTGACCGTTAATTCAATCACAACAAAAAACGAACAGAAACTCTACCTCGGCGAAGATGATGTAAATCTTCTCAACGGCAAGAGAGTTCTTCTTGTTGATGATGTAATTTCAACAGGCGAAAGTCTTCACGCTCTTGAAACGCTCGTTGAAAAAACAGGCGCAAATATCGTTGGCAGGGCGTCAGTCCTTGCCGAAGGTGACGCTAAGGACAGAGATGACATTATATTCCTCAGCGAACTTCCGCTTTTCTTTAAGTAATACTGAGTAATTATAAAATCAAATTTAAACAGCTGTTGAAGTGTGCAGATTATACCGTCCGCATATTTTGACGGCTGTTTTCCTTTTTTATACCATAGATATAAAGTGTAAAAATTAAAGTGTAGAAATTGTTCAACTTATAAATGATTGAATAGAAACAGTGCTGAATAGGTAATTTAATGAGAAGAGATAGTAGCAAAATTAACAAAAATAAAAATATTTTTTAAAAATAATATTTATATTGACAACTGAAATTCTACATGATATTATAAAAATACCAAAAACGATATACTTGATATGATGAAAATTGACTAATTGTTTTTTGCAGATAAAAATAACCAAATAAATAATAAAAGGAGATGCCATTATGAAAAAAGTATGTTTATGCATTGCTTTTGTGTTGGCAGCGGTATGTATTCTATGTTCCTGCTCTGATTTACCTGCACCGAGTACCTCTGAAACCGTGAATCCTTCCGTAGATGTTACTTTGAAAAAGTGGGAAGATTGCGGAGCGAGTATTGATAAAGCGGAAGAAATTTCCGGAATTAAGTTTGGCGAAAGTTTGAAAAATATTGTAAGTGTAAGAGCTATTCCATACACGGCGATCGAAGTGGTTTGTTCGTTAGATAAATCTGCTTCTGACAATACTGTGACCTTGCGCAAGGCTGTCAGCTATGCTGTAAAAAACAGTGAAAATCTCAGCGGAGTCAATACAAACGGACTTTCTCCCACAATGGCGACTTTTGAAATTAAGGGTGCGAATTTTGTAAATGAAAAAGGTGAAACTGTAGTAGGAGAATATAGTGATAACAATTATAAATATTCTTTTTATTGCAAAAAAGGATTGAATGGTAACCAAGTGCATAATTACATTAAAAAAATGATTACTGAATAAGGATTGATTTTTATGAAACGGCTGTTTGGACTTATAGGATTTACTTTCCTGTTTGTCCTTTCAGCCGTTTTTTATTCGGATTTTAATGAAATTGTCTTTGCGATTATCGGCTCATTGGGATTGCTTTCCGTTGCTGTCGGTATATTTTTAATTGTTTCAAAGAAAAATAAATCATTCGGCAAGTCGCTGTGTGCATTTGCTTTTGCCGTAATATATTCTGCGGGCAATATGATCGGCTATTCCGAATATATTAACAACACGGTTATAAATAATTATTCTGATAAAGAAATTACAGCAAGCGGATATATCTGTGATGAAATCATCACCACCGATTCATCATGCAGTTTCGTAATCAAAACCGACAAAATCAACGGTCAGCCGTCAGATGCAAAAATTCAGATTATTTCGTACTCAAATGTTGACGCAGAGCCTTTTGAAAAGGTCAACTTCACGGCTCATACATACAAGAATAATGTAAACTCTCAGATCAGTCACGGAATTTTTTTGAAAGCATATTCCTATGACGGCTTCAAAATTGATGCGACAGGAGAGAAAGTGTTTGATTTATATTCATTTGCTGTTGAGGTTAGAATGACAATGAAAAATTCCCTTGATATGCTGTTGCCGGAGGATTATTCAACGCTCTGTCGTGCCGTTCTTTTGGGCGAGAAAACAGCTCTTGATTCAAGCGTTAAAGATGATTTTTCATTGACAGGCACTTCGTTTTTAATAGTGGTTTCGGGAATGCATTTTGTTATAATCACTTCGTTTGTATTGTTGTTAGTGAGAAAATTAACAAAAAACAGATTCATAATAACAGGCTTTACCACACTCACGGTTATTGCTTTTATGGCTGTAACGGGCTTTGCGCATTCGGTTGTCCGTGCAGGAATTATGATGATAATTGTGTCGTTTGCATCGTCAAATCTCAGAATAGCCGACTCGCTGAATAATCTCGGTTTTGCCGCAATTGTGCTAACATTTTTTAACCCATATGCGGTAGCAGATATCGGAATGCTGCTCTCATTTTCGGCAACGACGGGCATAATTCTGTGGTCAAGACCGATTGAACGCTCTGTGCTGAGATTCTTTCACTACAAAAACAAGCGTAAGGACGGTTTTGTCGGAACGGTTGTCTATTATCTCAAAAGGCTGTTTAAAATCTGCGTAAATATGCTGTCGGTTTCAGTATCTGCATTTCTGTGGATTTTGCCGATAACCGCCGTTGCGTTCAACAGAATTTCCCCGACAGTCATACTTGTTTCTCTGTTATGTGAACCCTTTGTTTCGGCACTTTTGGTGTGTTCTCTGTTGTGTTCGGTACTTTTTATTTGCCCGTTTATATCATTTTTTGCATACCCGTTTGGACTCGTTTCGGGATTATGTTCAAAGGCAATTTTGTGGTTGGTTTCAACTTTTTCACAACTCCCATTCAGCACAATTAAAACCCATTCGCTCTATTGGTTTGTGTGGATAGGTGTCAGCGTACTTCTCGCAATCGGCGGATTGTTTGTAATAAATCGAAAATTCTATGTCAAAACTTCTGTTTCGGTATCAATTTCAGTCCTCGTAATCGGAGCGTCGCTCAATGTGCTTTTAACAGCCGATAACGGTGAAATGAAAATCTATAATGTCGGCAACGGCGTTTTTGCAACAGTCAATTGCCCCGACAACTGTTCCGTGATTTCATGCGGAGGCAACAGAGCAAGCGCAGACGATGTGACAGCCGATATCAGCGAAAGATACTCAGATATTGAATATATGATAATTCCAAATCAGAATAATAAATACTCTTCTCTTGAACGCTTTGCGGTCACAAAATTTGACTTAAATAATATTTTGGTATATGATAATGACATTAAAAAGCAAAATCTTTTGAACGCTTTTGACGGTAACAGCCGACAGACTTTCGGCGGAAACAGCCATTTTACGCTGAATCTTTCCGATACGGTGACGGATGAGGTAATCTGCGTTGACAACACAATGTTTCAGTTCATAAAAGGGAAAAATATGACTTTATTGTTTGTGCCGACAGATGCAGACCTTTCAAATCTGCCCGAAAAGTATCGCAATCCCGATTGTTTGCTGATTGATACAGTCCCCGAAAATTTTGATTTGATATCATGCAATACCGTGATATTTTCGGGATCGGAAAAGCAGTTTAAGAAAAATTATGATTCTATTAAAGAAATCAGTCCAACCGTTATTTCAACATCTGAAAGGAACATAACGGTCAATCTGAACGGAGGATAAAATGCCGCGCATTACCGAAGCAGACCTGAAAAAACAAATTAAAAACAAAAGCTTTTCGCCTGTGTACCTAATCTACGGTTCGGAGCAGATGTTTGTCAAAAGTTACACAAAAAAGCTTTGTGAGGCTGTTGCAGGCAAAAACCCGTCCGATTTCAATTATCATACATTCAGCGGTGACATTGATTTTCAGGAACTTGCCGCATCCCTGCAAATAATGCCGTTTATGGCGGAACGCAACTGTGTTGTTGTGACCGACATTTACTTTGATAATATGGTAAAGGATAGGCTTGATACTCTTAAAGAGCTTACAAGCAGAGCATGGGACGGTACGGTTCTCATAATTTCAATGCCGACTTATGTTCCGTCAAAGAATAAAACTTCTTTTACAGCTCTTATAAAGCGTGTTGAAAAAATCGGCAGCGTCTGCTGTTTTGAAAAAATCAACTCACAAATTATCGAAAAGTATGTTGCAAAGTGGGCAAACGAAAACGGCAAGCTGATTTCACACCTCAATGCATCAAAGATTATTTCAAATGTCGGTGATGACCTCAATCTTCTGAAAAACGAGGTCAACAAAATTGCCGCATATGCAAAGGGTGAGGAAATTACCGACCGTGATATCGACCTTTTGTCAACCGTAAACCTTGAAGCAAGAACATATGATATGGCTGACGATGTTATTAACGGCAGAGGTGACAGAGCGTTCAGAAAGCTCGACACACTTTTCTGTCAGCGGGAAGAACCGATTAACATTCTCTATGCACTTTCATCCGCCTATGTCGATGCATATCGTATGCGTGTTGCAGATGAATGCTCAGTCAGTAAAGAAACCGTGGCGAAAGATTTTGCCTACAAAAATCGTGCGTTTGTGTTAAACAGGGCGAGAACCTCCGTTTCAAGGACTTCAACCGAGGCACTTCGGAAAAGCCTTGATGTGCTTGTTGAAACAGACGAAAAGCTGAAATCAGTTTCCGTTAATCAAAGATTTTTAATTGAACAGCTTATTTCCCGTTTGCTTTTGATTGCAAAGGAGGGCAGAATCTAATGCTCAAAATCCGTGAGGCTGTCATAGTTGAGGGCAGATATGACAAGATAAAGCTTTCATCAATTGTAGATGCTCCGATAATCGAAACCAACGGTTTCCGTGTTTTTTCCGACAAAGAAAAGCAGTCGCTTATCCGCAAAATTGCCGAAACAAGGGGAATACTTATAATGACCGACAGCGACGGTGCAGGCTTTGTAATAAGGAATTTCCTTAAAGGCTCGGTCGATAATTCAAAAATTAAAAATTGCTATATTCCTCAAATCAAAGGCAAGGAAAAACGCAAGGCAAAAGGCGGTAAAGAGGGGCTTTTGGGTGTTGAAGGCGTCAGCGATGAGGTTATAATAAATGCAATCCGTAAAAGCGGTGCCGAGATAATCGGCGAAGAAAATAATATTCCCGAAAGGAAAATTACTAAAGCCGATCTATTTGTCCTCGGACTTACGGGAACTGAAAATTCAGAAATAAACCGCAAGAAGATTCTTAAAAGACTCGGTCTGCCGTCATATCTTTCAACAAACGCATTTTTGACCGCAATCAACTGTCTTTATTCTCTTGAAGAACTAAAAGAAATGCTCTGACAAAATAAAAAATTCATAGGTTAAATAAATCACCTGTTTCGGCAAAAACTAAAACAGGTGATTTCTTATGAAAAAAAGTTTACGGTTGCGTAACGATTGCATTCTCTTTTCAATAGGCGGAGCAGGCTACGCTCTGCTTGAAATTTTGTGGCGGAGAAAAACCCACTGGTCAATGGCGGTTACGGGCGGAACTGCGTTTGTGTCGCTTTTCAGATTTTACAAGCGCTTTTCAAAAATGAATATGCTGCAAAAATGCATATCGGGAAGTGCGATAATTACCGCACTTGAATACTGCTGCGGCTGTGTTGTCAATTTGAAATTCAGGCTTAATGTTTGGGATTATTCAAACTGCCGACTTAATTTAAAAGGGCAGATTTGCCCGTTTTACAGCACCCTGTGGGCATTTCTTTGTATCCCCGTCAGCGCATTATGCACTTCTCTCTGCAAAAAAATACAGTAAAAAAACAGGAGCGGTAAGAATGTGGTGACCCCCAAAAGTTAGACTTGAAAGCGTAGTGGCTTTTAGCTGCTACG